>Ga0208426_1000069_pt1 | contig 21914 bp, 38 predicted proteins | sample DEB19_08_DNA_6_FD_184524 | JGI IMG/M metagenome (GOLD analysis project Ga0208426, IMG submission 184524) | Aqueous microbial communities from the Delaware River and Bay under freshwater to marine salinity gradient to study organic matter... | ecosystem: Environmental > Aquatic > Marine > Coastal...
GCGGCTGCTAATGCTAATACTCCCAGCACATATGGAGCCAAAGCTACTGATAAAGATATTACACCGGCTAGCAATCCACCTGTTGCCACTGTAGCAACGCCCTCGGCCACTGCTAATCCACCCACTGCCGCAGTTGCACCTACTGCGCCCACTGCTGCGACACCTTCTGCCGCGGCTAATGCTGCCGTTGCGCCGGCTGCTGTACCATTTGCTAATGCTAATTGACCCGTTGCCAACCATAATGCTCGTTTTGCCGCTGTTAAAGTAGCAGTGGCGACAATATCAAGCTCTGTAGTGGCTAATGACGCAATTTTAGCTGTATTTTCAGCAACAATTACAGTTAATGCCGCGGCTCTTGCTGTGGCTGCTGCTGCTTCTACTCTGAGTAATGCCATATCAGCCGCTGTCAATCCTACTGTGGCTGCTGCTGCTACACCAACTGCTACTGCTTGCCCTGCAAATGCGGCCGCTACTCCACTTACTACACCTATCAATGAACGCAAACCAGTTACGATTGCTCCGGCAGTAAAGCCAGCCATTACTACTAATAAACCTTGAGCAGCATACTTAGCACCATTCAATCCATTTGAATTATCGCCAATGAAATCTAACATGGGCTGAATTAATTGAAGGAATTCAAAACGCACCGCTTGTGCTTTGATGGCCATCTCGTCCATCATTTTCTTGGCTGCTTCTGCTGCCACTGCTGCTTTATCCTGTGTACCCGCTACTTGGTCAAGCTTATCATTATAATCTTTCCAGTCCATACCACGCCCGGCTTTGCTGAAAATGTCCATTGATAATGAAGCACGCTTAGCAGGATCTTCAATAGCTTGTAATGCTTTACCTATTTGTCTAAATATTTCATCCGGACTCTTTGAACGAAAGTCATTGGTTGTTACACCTAATGTTAAGAATGATTGTTTTAAATTACCGTTTCCATCTACTGCTCCCTGCGCAGCAATTTCCATCTTGTTCATCATTTTGCCAAGATCATCGGCATTCTTACCTGAGACTGATGCTGCTAATTGCATTTCAATCATTGAGGCAGTTGATACACCAAGTGCGTGAGCCATTTCAGCAGTGGCAGAAGCAGCTTCTAATGAACTTTTAATAAATTCAGTAAGCCCAACCCCAACCATTAATCCAGCAAGTCCTTCTAATTTATGATTAAGACTTTCTACTCCGTGAGTCAATTTATCAGTGCCATCTGACGCGCTATTCATTGCCGCTTTGGCTTTAGTACCAAACGATTCAGCATTCTTTGTGGCAGCGGCAAGTTTTGATGTTAACTGGGTATCATCCAGTGCCATTGTTACATTAATATCAGCCATTATTTTATTCCATTTTGTTTAATATAAGCAGCAGCAAGGCGTTTGATTTCATCCTCTGTGGGTTTAGTCATACCTTGTGGCGCTTGTTTTGATCTACCTGCATCTAAGTTGCTTGCGTAAGGATAGTTCGCATTGATTACATTATTATTTAATGCCGTCTTAGAACGAGCGTTTCCACTGCGAATTGGAGTGTGAGCAACGAAGAATTTATAGGCAACTGGCATTACAGCCGCTTTAACTTGAGCGATTGCTTTTATTTTTGCTTGTAATGCTTTTGTATCAAACTGTAATGAAATTGCTGCCATATATTCCTAGGATAATGCTTCTACTAATTTAAGATATGCCGCTAATAGAACATCGTTTGGCATCTTATAACCTGCTGTCAATACTTGCTCACCATCTTTATTAAGAATAAGCTTAGCAAGAATGTTTTCTATATTAATGTAATTATCAGTATGAGAAGCAGCAAAAGCAAGCATAATTTCAATTGGCTGTTTATTCCAAGTGTAGAAATCAAGAGGCTCACCCCATTGCATTACTATGCCCTCATCATCAATCGTGAGTTTTATCAATTCACGCTGTACAATTGCTTGCGCTATCTTCATACTTGTCCCTGTCTGATATCAGCCATCATTGCTATCATTTCATCGTCAGTAAGTTCAGGTGGCGCTTCTTGGTTGCCTGATGCCTTATTAGTTTGATAGTTATGATATGCTATGGCAGCGTCCATTATATACAAATCATAGGTGTTGCCACGTTCTAACACTTCACTTGGCAGCATCTTATAACGCTTTGCCATGGTTTCAATTGTTAGAATCGTATACATTTCCTTTGAATGTTCACCAATGGAGCCGCCTGTTACTTTCCCAACTGCTCTGATACCTTGGCAATTGCTCGCATCAAAACTTTAGTTGGCAACATATTGTCATCAGAGAGAATTGGCTTACCAGCTTCATCAAGAATCAATGTCCTGACGATATCAATAATGGCGCCTGGATTACTCTGGTCCATGTTAGCAAGCTTCATAAACACATCCATTGGCTGACGATCCCAAGTGTGGAATTCAAGTGCTTCACTGAATTCTGTGATCGTGGCTTCATCGTCAAGAGTGACAAGTACTAGAACGGGCTTTGCTGATAATTGATTGAGACGCATGTTAATTCCTTTTGTTAAATGATTGTATACTATTTAGTCTTTTTAGATTCGCTGGCAATAAGCTCATCAAGTAATTGATTGAGTAATGCTAATCTAAATGTTTGTTTGGCAAGTAGTTGCCTAGTTGAGTTGAGCATATCTTCAAGGATAGGCTTGTTGCGTGCCTCGTCACTGATTAGTGAGCGGAGTTTTTCTTCGTCGGTCTTTAACCATACATTGTTCATTTGTTTTTCTTTCATAATTTGTTAAAGGACAGGGCACCTTGTGAGTGCCCCATTCTTATATCAGCTAGTGATTAACCGTTTGTAGCAGTTACCATTCCACCATCAACAGCGATGTTGAGTGGAGTAACCCAGACAGGAGCCGTTGGGCTTGTCTTGCTGGCAATATTAGTAATGAAACCAGTTCCAGTAGTAACACGATCAGTAGTACCAGTAGTTTTACCAGCCCAAAAGACTTGGAAGTCTAATGGGTTTTTGTTTGAACTAAGACTCATCAAGCCTAATTCTGCTGCTGTGGTACCAATTGCGTTTGAACCGAAGAAAGTAGTATCATCAATAACGATGTTAGTGCTTAATTCGTTGTTAGCAGGTGTGCTCAATTTACGTTGATCAACATCACTGAAAGTTGTGTACGAATACACACCAGTAGAGTTAGTGATCGTCAAATCCTGAATGAACGGGATTGTGATTGAAGTTGTAGCATTCGCTAAGTTCGAACCAACTAGTCCGATAACGATGACTGGTTGTGTACCAGTTGTATTTGTTGTAATTCTTGCCATTATATTCTCCTTTGTAGTGGCTTATTGAAATTCTAATCTTGTTAAATTGAATGTCCAGGTAAACTTCTCGCTATTCACACCATAGTACATTACTGTTGAGTGGTCTCTTTCGAAATACCCGTCAAACAATGGAATTGAAGTGCCAGGAACCACGTGGGTTACCAAGTTACTAATGATACCATTGACTGATTGAATGTTATTATCGTCTTGAAAGCTTATATAAACAATTTGGAACTGATCTATCGCATTGTAGACGCTTGCTCCTAAAGTAACACCAAGTTGATTGGGTATACGATTCACAGTGAAGACTTCACTAGTGTATATACCAAATCTAACTATATCCGAATCACTTGGGAACTCACCATACAAAGGTATGTTATACGCATTGGGCAATGATACTTTCAAAGCCTGTATGATTTGATCTTGTGTAATTGTAGGTGCTGACATTAGAAGAATCTCCGATCACCGTTAAAGTAATCAACGTCTGCTAACCAATTTTCTTCTAGCTTAGTAGCTGGACCATTAGGAGCATTGTTAGCCAAGTCATAAAAGTTAGAGAGTTCTCTAGCCTTTGCCCACTCGGTTTCACATCGTTCTTGAGCAAACTTATAGTTCGCCATATCAACATCGTTCAAGTTAGATACATCGGTAACAAGTGATTGGTATAGAACCATCACTGCGCCGAATACATCTAATCTTTTTAATGTCTGGTCATTCTTCATTAGCTGCGAAGGATTGAATGCGCTTATCAATTGTCCTTGCGGATTGTTTTTATAATATGTCGCTCCGAACACCGTGTCGCAATACATTCTCCACCATCCAAATTCAAGTTTGTATAACCATTCTTGACTTGAAACATGAAAGTATGTATCCCAATTAACATTGAGAGCCGAAGCTCTGCGCTCTGCCGCAGGATCGTAGAAGATGATATCATCCACGGTTGCGTTTGAGATTCTTTGATATGGTACACTCACCTTAAACTCCTTGAAGTAGTTTTCGCTTAGCAACTGCCAGGGCATTACCGGCTACTCTTTTTGCTATGCGTTCAGGTGATTGTTTCACACCAATTAATGTTTGGGATCTTTTTGCGATATGTTCTAATGATTGTTTCATACCACGAGAAGATGTACCACTTTTGAATTTCATTTCATCAGTGTGCTTTCTTCCTGTATTAGCTTCAATTCCGTTTAAACGGTTTGTTTGAATATATACATTGGATACTTCATAACCACCTACATCACCAAATCTACTCATACAATATTTGTCAGCACCATGACCGCGTTGATCCCATTTACCTGACTCTAACCATATGGTTACCCATTGATCAAAAGTCAATATAAATGGTACATTGCGGCGCTTGGCGCCTGCTTTATGTACTTGATATTTTTGTAACATATCGGACATTAGTGTGTTCCTGGGCTACTATATTAGTCTTGAACAATATTGATAGCACCACCACGACGCAAGTCACCAACGCCAGAACCCATATAGGCCAAGCCAGTTAACCATTGTTGTAAACCACCTGGCTTCTCACCAGTTTTGATTTGTAGACCTTCTTTAAGAACAGTGAAGATCGCAGCGTCACCGAAGTAAGCACCAACGATAACAGCAACTGAAGGAACAGCAGCGACTGTACGAGTAGCACCGGCCAAGAAGGTAGTGAACATAACAGTACAACCGTATACGTTTTCAATCTTACCGCTTGATAGCAATTCATTACCAAGAGCGGAAAGATTAGAACCACCTGATTGAGAAACAGCACCACCGGTCAATTCAGCCAATAAACGAGTCAATGAAGAACCAGATCCACCGGCTGCGCCAGCAACTGCTTCACCAACATAACCATTGGAGTCAAGAACGATCATTGGGTTACCAGGCATACGAGCTACTTTGAACGCTTGCTTGACATTACGAACTGTTTCAAGAACTGAGTTAGAAGTAAATCCAACAGTAGCAGTTCCACCGGTTTGTCCAGCAGCCAACAATTCCATAGCGCCCAACTGTGTAGGACGAACGAATCCGTCAGCAGAAGTAGCGTAGTTAGTGTTACCAGGAGTTGCTTTAAAGCTCAAGAAACCTGCGCAAACACGCTGGTCAACTTTTTCAGCGAACGACTCGCCAAGCTCAGCACCTAAAGTAGCTGCCAATTGGAACGATGTGGTCCATGCGTAGAACACGTCAAACGCTGTAGCAGCAACTGCTGGTGTAGCGATGATAGAACCTTGAGCAAGAGCTGGATTCTGTTCATTAGCATTACCGAAACCAGTAGAACCACCAGTTAAAGCTGGATTGTAATCCTGATATGTGATAGGAGCAAAGTTAGGAATTAAGAATTCGTTACCTTGAGTTGGGGTTACCACGTTAGTCAAATTAACTAGACCCATTGATTCGTGCATTGCACGCAAAGCGAAATTGGAGATAGCAGTCGTGAAACCGTCTCCTTCATTGTTATTACCACCGAGTACGTATGCCATAATATATTTTCCTTAATATTAATTTTCGTGAATGACAGCAGAACCAATTCCTACTGTCATAATGTTATCTTACAATAACTTTCTAGTTGAAGTTGAAGACGTTGCTGAGACAGTAAGACCCTTCAATCCAATATTCTTACCTAGGCCATTTTTAGTTGCCCACGCATTGAATGCTGCTGGATCACGCGAGTAATCCGGAATTGAATCGCTTTCCACTCCTGCGAAGTTTCCACCTTGACCTGGACGAAGTCCAGAGCCACCTTGATTTGATTGTTTCAATAGCTTGGGATTACCACGAGCCACTTCATCAACTAAACCTTGAAGGCTTAATGGCTGACCATCTTGGGAGTAGCGTTCTTGACCTTTAGAGTTTACAATTGCGTATGTACCATCATCATTCCATTGGATTGAAGACTTTACTTTACTCATTGCGTAATCAGTAAGATCAGTGTCGAACTTGCTACCCATTACTGAGCGGATATCACCATCTAATTCTTTTTCTTGAAGAACTTTTTCTTGCCTTGCGAGTTTTGATTGCAATGCTTGAAATTGATCTTGAAGATCGTTAGCTGGTCTACCTGCTTTTTGAGTTGGAGCTGCCATTGGCTGTGCGTTGCCACCGGATTGTTGAGCACTTGTTCTAGCCACATATGCTATTGCCGCTTCCACGCTATCGAATTGTTGTCCACTTGCCGCACTAAGTGCGTTTAGGATTCCAGATGTTTGCGATTTGCGAATAGCACCAGGATTAACTGATTGCTCATTTGCCTGATTAGAACTTGCGTTCTCTTGTCCTGCGTCAAGGGCTTCAACGTTGCCACCGATATTTGATTGATCCATTAAGTATTTTCTTATTGTAACGTAATAAACGAGTTTGTAAAGTTATTTATGCTAGGCAAAAAGATTTGAGTATTATAATACTTCTTTTGATGTTCTTCTTTTTGCCCTGCTGATTAGTGTTACACTTTCAAGATTCTAATAGCGAGTTAGCCGTCTTGAGGTAGTAACCAACCTACATCACCGTAATTAAACGGGCCCTAAGGAGATGATCTTTTTTGAATAGTGGCTTTATAAGTCGCTACTCTTTTAGCAATAGTCTCAGGACTATTCCTATTACCACGCTGAGCTGTGGCCCATGAGTCTTTTATATTTTGAGTATTAGTTTGAATGAATACATTACCTACTTTGTATGGGCCCATATCGTCTACGCGACTCATTACATATTGGCCTTTACATTTTCCGCGTTCATCCCAGTGGCCCGATTTCTCCCATATGTCCCACCATTCTTTAAATGATAGTTCAAATCCTGGTACTAACATGCTACGATTCCTATGCTGTTTAAACTTATTGTATATAATTGTCATGTTTGGTTTGAGTTCCACGCTTCAATTCTTTTCTTTGATATTTCTATATATGCCGCATCTAATTCACATCCTATATAAGTGTGTCCTAATTCCACTGCTGCGCATCCCGTTGATCCTGAACCATTGAACGGATCTAATACTGTTCCACCACGTGGCGTCACTAGCTTGATAAGATACTTCATGAGTTCAATGGGCTTAACAGTGGGATGAATGTTTTCTAGACTGCCTTCCATGTGTCGTTCTTTACGATTAACTTTAGGGCAATAGAAGAACTTTTGATAGTCTGGGATATCACCTATTACATTAGATGGAAAACGACCCTTATCATTAATAGTATTTTCTCCTTGCCACTTATCAGGTTCTGATTGATTGAATTCTAATCTATTCATACCATTAGCGGGATATACTAATGTCTCTGATTCAATGCGCGTAGCATCAATGTTGATTGCTCCAGTGCCCCATTGCTGACAGTTTGCGGCGATAGTATTACCTTTACTAACAGGTTTACGGGCCATGGCAATTGGTTCGTGTGCCGGCTTTAATGCTGTGCCCCAACCTGCCCACACATTATCGGCAGGTGCCATCAATTGTTTCATTCCACATACTTGTTCTTCGCATTTAAGATGATTGCTGCCATTATTTGTTTTACCGCAATTGATACACACATTGTTGGGACGAAATTCGACAGTCATTGCATCATTGCTCGATAATGTTTGCGTAAACTTTTCTTTTGTCTTTTTCTCGTTGCGTTCAATACTCTTACCAACGTCTTGTGATTTAGGAAAGCCACTGCTATAAATCCACATAATCTGATCGCGGATTTCAAAGCCTGCGTCCTCTAAGCCTACAGTCATACGATGATACATCCTAGGAGCACAGAAACTCAGCATATAGCCACCGGGCTTAAGCACTCTGAGACATTCTCTGGCCCATTCTTCACACCATAATTGAAAGTTTGTGTTTTCTGTTTTGGTAGTCATACGCATACCACTACCCAGGTTTTTCACTGTGCTGTTTTTAGTGACCTTGCTGTTTCTAAAACTGTCCCAGTCTTTGCCTAGAAATGATATGCCATATGGTGGGTCAGTAATGATGGCGTCAATTGAATTATCCGGAATAGTTTTAAGGGTTTCTCGGTTATCGCCCTGAAGTAGTATGTAGTTCATTGGTTAAGTGGTTAAAAGACGATATTGCTACCGTCTATATTATTTAATGTTATCTACCTACGTTCAGATTATTCAACTGAGCGGCGATAGCATCTTGAGTGTAATATGATTGTCCCATATTCTGTATAGGAGTACCTGCTCCACCAACTGCTGCTGATTGTACTGCTGTTGTTCCATCTGGATTAACATCTTTACCTTCTTCTTCAGCGTCAGGGTCAACTGGTATCATAGAACCTATATCATTAGTAGTTGCTTCTTCTAATTCAGAGACCATTAGCTGCTTAGCAACTGGATCAACGATAGTACTAATGTAAGCATCAGCGTATTCAGCCTGCTCATTAGATGGAGCCAACATATTAATAATCTCTTTAGTGATAAGTGATTCAATGATAGCATTGTCTGGCACTAAATTCTTGGCTGTGGTCATTAAAGCAATACGATAGTTAGTGTCGTGTGCTTCATAGTCAGTGTTATAGTTAACTTGACCTGCCCAACGCATATCCATAAAGCGTGCTGCGAATGTCATAATCTGCGCTTCAGTAACTTCCATCAAACGAGCCTTGGACTTACATACTCTGTGTAATGTCTTGCGTTCTTCAATGATGGAAACACCTGATTGTACTTGGTTCTTGGAATTACGCAAACCACCAATGCCGGTTAATGCTTCAATGTCTTCAAAGATGGCGCGTTGTTTAGTGATGATTTTCTCAACGTCATTAGTATCAACTGATATGGCTTCAACGGAACCTTGATTCCCACGCACAATAGCACCAGCGTGAACTGGAATAGAAATACCTTTATCAGCACGAATGATAGTCTTGGCAAACTGAATTGAAGAGTAAGCCTCACATTCTAATTTGTAATGTTCGCGTTGAGCATCACAGGCTGAATCAATGTCAGACACACCAAGTTCAATTGAGCGAGGATCACGACGACCATATGCGATAAAGCCTGGAATTGCCATGCCAAGTGGAAATTCTCCAGTGGCTATAGGATAAGCTTCATTGGACATTGTATCAGTATTGCCGGTGCCAACTCGCTTGGGTACTTCATAGCTTGCCCAATACGATGGACGAGTAGCATCACCTAAATGATAGCACTTGATAGAATAGCATTCTTCGTTCTCAGCTTCTTTAACCTTGACATACTTGAGCATTGGCTTTCCACCTTGAAAGTCAAACTCCCAATCCCATACATCTAATGGTGATATGGCAACAGTATAAGGACGACCAAGATTACCTTCACCTATCTGGGGCATATCAACAAACACCCAAGCGTGACCAAAGATTGAAGTAAGATCGCCAATGTTTTCCATGAAGCTTGTTAATGTGCGATTTTGAAGATCGGCATCTAACATAAACAAATCACTCCACTCAGCATTATCAGGGTCAATTGGTCTGCCGCTTGGATCACAGAATCTTACATCACGCTTGACTCCAGGCTCGAATAGCACATCATTAATTGTGTCAACGATATAACGGCAAATTGGTTGAGCGATTGTATTGGCCACTAAGTCAACATACATTGACGAGTCTTCTGAAGGGCGTTTACGTCTGACGTAATGTTTGAATACATAGCCTCCCAGGTACGCATATTGATACGATAACATTGTTTCGTATGTCAATGTATAAGTGTGATTCTTTTTTAATAGATCGGCGTTCTTCATTTAATATTCCTTGTAGATGTATTTATTCTTTTATTTTCTGGGGGCAATTATCCCCGTGTCTGCGCTTGTATACAGTGTGTCCAACTAACTCATTACAATGTTCGCAAAGTACCTTGGGATAAGTAGTGCCCTTCATTGGAGTAATGTGACGACCCTTGTTCATCATATCCTGTGTGTTTTCTTTATGAGTGCCCAACCAAAGATGCGCAGGATTAAAACATAGTTTGTTATCGCAGGTATGACAGACCACTTGGCCCGCGGCTGGAATCTTACCCGCCATTTCTGCTGCCACTCTATGAACTGTTCGCATCTTGTCACCATCGCGGACCATACCGTAGCCTATGTTGTTTCTTCCTCCGGTCCATATCCAACAATCGTCAATGATTGTCATCTTATCAAGCATTCGTTCTTCAAGTGTTTTGTTTGTTTTTGGCATATTAATATTTCATATAGTCTTCATCTCCAGCATCCTCACCGGACATAATCTGTTCCCATGTTGGGCCACCAGAGAATAAGGGTGAGTCGGGTAAATGTTCAGCACCGGGCATTACATTGAATCTTTGATCCATACCAATGTATTCAGGTATTCCAATGCTATCATGTGTAATGGGAAATAGGTGATGTATTAGATACCTTAAGGCGTCGCCACATCCGTCTATATGCGCGTATGCTTGTTCAGTATACTTTACTAACTTCTTTCGCGTTCCATCTTCGTAATGATAAGTTGATAGTGCTTCTAATAGAATCTCATCATCAGGTTTAACTAGTAAGCCTCCCCGCGCAATGAATGCATTCGATGTGTTATCAGTATCAGCTATCAATGGGTTACTATTTCGGCTATTTACAATTGTAAATCCATATTTCTCAAGAAGCGTTTTGTCAGTGATGCCGAATGGTGATGTAGTATCGCGGTTAACTTGCGTACCTGACATGTCAATTACTGAATTAATTCTTCTTTTAGGAAAATCTTGTCTTATAGCTTGCGCGATACCTTCAGTAGAACAATCGTTAATAGCATAGGTTTTTAATATTTCAATACGCCCATCTTTTTTATAAGGATTAATAACCTGCGCCACAATTGCTGCCATCTTACGCTTGTTAAAGTCGTGCGCAGTATATAAGTCTCCGCCGCGGTCTTGTACAGGAGCACAGAATTTATCTTTATCCCATGCGTAGAAAAATTGATCCTCTATGCTATCGAATGAGCACATATAATCTGATGCGAACTTCATTGGACTTAATAAAATCTTTTGTTTATTAATAAAATCTAAGTTACCAGACCGCATTTGCATATAATTATAATGACGAACTGTATAATCAGCAGGATAAGCCAATGCTGTTTTATATAATGAATGAAGAGGTCCATTGCCGTGTGGGGTGCTGATTATAATTAATCTACCTGTGCTTGTAGGATCGTCGACCGAGGGGCGCAATCTGTTGGTAATCTCGAATAAAGCTTCTTCTTGATATAGTGCGGCTTCATCAGCAATCCAAATTGCAGCATTGATACCACGAAGATTTAATCGTTGTTCGGCTGATTTACAACGAATGAAAATGTCACCCGGAAATCTTACAGTCATATTAGAGTTATTAATATCGGACTCAGGAATGCCGTGATTCTCTCTACAAATTTTCTTCAATGGTTCCCAAATAAGGGTTGCTATCATAGACATAGTAGGAGCTGAATATATAATATCACGGCCCATATGGAATTTGGGATCGCTGGCGAATATCGGAAGTGCGATGGAAGCGAGGAATGTTTTGCCTGATCCTACTGGAACAATATTGATCGAATGGCGCTTATCGGTCAACCAATCCTGCATAAGTTGATATTGCTCACCGTACAAATTTAAATCAACCTTTTTTAGCACATATCACCTCATGTCTTGCTATCGTATTGGGCGCGCACATCATACTACAATATTTACATGGGGACTTAATTGGCTTAAATCCTCTGTGTGAATTGCTCAGTCGTTCTCTATATGAAGGATCTTGCCAGAGAGCTTTTACGGAAGCTCCAATCTGTTTACTTACCTTTTGAAGACTATTAAGACGGTTTTCTCTTGTGAGTGGATCAGCCCAGGATTCTTTAGATCGTTTACTTACTCCTTCAGAATATGCTTCAACATCTTTCTTACTATGATGATTATCTTTTATTTTTTTAATAGTCTCATCAGTGTGTCCACTACACCTACAGCCAATTGCGTTATGCCTATTAAATGAGCGAGGATCTCTAGCTGCACTCATTAATGTAAGAATTGTAGTCTCAAGTTCCCTCATCTCTTCGATAGTTCCCATGGCAATGATCTCCTTCTTCCACTCTGTGGGTGATGCTTGTATTAATGGTTTGACTATTTTACTTGATGATAGGTATCCATCGTGTGGATGGCAATTTTTAGCAGTGCGTGATCCTACATACCATTTCATTGTGGGTAGATGGGTCCATTTATATACGTATGGGATCATTTCCAATCGTCGGCCTCTTTAGGACTGAATACGTATGCGGTTTGAGTAATTGCTTCGCCGCCTGATGTAATATCTTGGGCTGCTACATCGGTAAAGTAATATTTGGCAAAGGCTGTTTGATACTTAAACAACATTTCGTAATCACCGCGACTTCTTGCGTCAAGCATATCGCGTGCCAAGTCTTCTTTTAAACTATGTCCGTGAACTTTTTTGTATTCTTCAAGGAATTCACCACCTTGTATCTTGCTTGTGGATCCGAGTTTTCTTCCTGAGCCAACTCTTTTTCCGCCGCGCTTTTTGATTTCGGGCTGATTAGTTTTCAATTCTTGCGTCATATATCTATTTATCTTTTATTTTAAAGTAAACTTGATTTCTTTTACTTTGGGTTTTCTTGGCTTGACTATCTTCTTAATGGACTCTGGACCAAGTTCCAAACCGCATTCTTTATACAGCAATGCTATCTCAATGGGAGATTGTTTTGGTTTAAACCAATTGCGCAATGTGTCAAGTATAGTCATAATGTTTCCTTATACAAAAATCTGTTCGTAGTCTTCTGCTTTATCTTCAGGATCTAATCCATCCCAAATTGTCTTATCTACTTTATGTTGATACTTGCGTGTACCAAAGCTTGTGAGTAGTTTTTGATTTTTCATTGTCCAGCTCATTACAATTTCTTGATAGCGTTCTTTACCAAGAATAAGTTGTAGTTGAGTCTTTGAGTCTTCAATAGAAGGGTTGATATCCCACTTAGAGCCTTGTACAGTAAACATAAACTCAATACATTGATCTATCTCAAGTTCATTCATATACGGAGATAATTCCGTTACCATTCTGTCGAAGGCTTTGATGTTTGATGTATCGGGTCTGTCAATGATACTTTTAGTGGACATTATGTTCACCTCTTAGTTCAATCAATTGTTGTTCAGTGAGCAAGGCACCCAAGAAAGAATGTATTGCTTTCATACCAATGATCTTAAAGTCAAGATGTTGTAAATCTTCATCTTTGAGGTCTGCCAGTGGAATGTCCATTAACAATACCAATGCTTTATTGATGTCTGTCATCAGTGGTTGAATTGATACCCATACTGTATCATCTGTTGCTTTTACTAATCTATAGCTGTTAAGTTGTTTTGTTATCATTGGTTTTTCTTTTTTAAATATACGATCATAGGACTCATCAAAGGTCTCTCTGTTCGTGGGTCGTTGCTTGCTGCCTTTGCCGCTCATTATTCTTTTCTCTTTGTTACAAATTGAAGGTAATCTTCATCATCATCCGTTTGTCTTTTATTTATGCGTTCACAGGTATTTTTGTGTTGCTGAATTACTGTCTCTGATGCGAATGTTTTATCACATTCCATACAGCGATAGCCCAAATGTTTCCATTCTTTCATTCTGTAGGCATAAATTTTACTCATCTTTGGAATGGGTAAATCTACTGGTTCTGTCTCAGCAATTAGTTTAAGTTCTGTTTGATCCATGCGTGTTATTATTTTTTCAATGTGAAGTAAACCGTTTTCCATTATACCCCAATCTTTGTTTCTGCGGGACATTAATTTTACATAGGACTTATCCTTTAACTTCTGTTCCTCGGACTTTATTTGCTTTTTCATCTTTGATTTTGTCCAATCTCTTTCTATGCGCGGCACTCATATTTGCTTTATGTTGTGCTGTCTTTGGCTTGCCCAACTTGGCTAAACTCATTTTTCTTTTTTGTTCTTCTGTCTTAGGCACACCTTTTAATGTGTTTCTGAGAGCAGCTTTAATATTGGCTCTTGCCGCGGGTGAATGTGGGCCCGTGCCCGTTTGCCAGGGCGTGTGATTTGGCAGTTGTTGTAGAGGTTCTGCTCGTTGAAGTTTAATGATTTTCACATTATGTTCGTTGTAGCAATGAACGCGAGTTTTAGTTGTTTGTGTCATAGCGGTATTTATCTTTGTTCTGCTGTGGGATATTGTTTGAAGTTATCAACTGTGAGCCACTTGACAAACTTATTACATGTAACGCACATGAGTTTGCCATAATGTGGAGCAGCAGTGGCAACGGCACATAGTGTGTGATCCATGTGCTGTGTGGGTAAAGGCTTGGCTTCTGTGTAATCAGTGAAGTCTAGATTCTTTCTAAATTGAGGTCTGTTATAATTAAGTTTTGACATTTTGCTCGTCTTGTATGTATTATTTATACACAAGACAAGCGGTGAAATTAAATTATATAAGACTGGCTCTATTCACTCTAGCAGCGTAAAAGCTCTTTAATTCCATTTCAAAATCAGTTATCTTCCAAACATTAGGATCGCTATGAACATCATTAAGCATTATTTCGTAATAACTATCCACTGTGTTTGTTTCAATTGCGTGGGCGAATGATTTAGGTTCATACCAAGCCCAATCCAAATGACTAAGCATTCTAAATTTAGTTGAGTGTTTGGCTACAAATATATTTTTATTAATTCGTAGGACTCCATTATATTCTGTTACTTCTAACTTTACTGCGGTATGGGCTTTAATTGCGTTATATCTCTGTATCAATTTAATATCATTGATATAGGGATGATAAGCTTTAAGCCGGGGACTATTATGTGGGTTTGCCATATTATCTTTCAGTTGTTGATATGTTAATTATAACAGGTAATTTACTTGATGTCTGTTGTATTTTTACAACATTGGCCGATCCTAATCGATTAATTGAATGAAAGGAAAGCAATTCCGTTACTAATAACCCTTATATATATCTATAGCATTAAAAGTAACGGTTTTTTATATATAAATTTTTATGGGTTATTTTTCTTGTTATCTCGGTATTTCTTTTGTTTTTCTGCTTTGGTCATTTTATTATCTTTAGTAGTTCCAATTGGTCTGCCAGTACTTTTGGGTTGTTGTTTTACTCCATTAAGTAAATTCATTTCTAAAATTTCAATGGAATCACCATCAAAATAATCCAGGACTGAGGATGCGATAGAAAAATCGGGAATGAATACATTGATGACTTCATTCGCATAATTCATTGAACGAAGTCCGGTGCGCATAATCACTTGATAAAACAGATAACTAGAATGAAAATGTAAAATCATTCGTTGCTGTTCGTATTTGTCCATATTCATTAACCAAACCTGTTTATAAAAACTTTCAATATGTGGATCCATATTAAGGGCAGATTCTAGATTTACATTGGTAATGTCTTGATAATCATTTAGTCCGTGGACATTATGAGTTAGTACTTCTTCATCTGGTAATGATTTGTCTTGATGATTATTACGAACTGTGATGATTCTACCAGTTCTGTGCTGATTAATGTATGTATGATAATTCGTGACAATCTCTGGATATTTCTTTATCAAAGAATTGCTGTATATGATAGTTTGGTTAATAGTTTTTGTACCGATAGTTTTATCAGTATGGATTCTGATATTGCCCATATGTTCTTGGAAATCAGTGAGAATTACACTCTTGATATTATATGTTTTAAGCCAGTAATACATTTTAGTATACTTGAACGCAGCCGCTGCTATTAATACATCGTGCCAGCCAACAACTAAATGAGGATCAAGAACATTAATAATGCGCGCCTCGCCCTCTTTCATTTGAGATAATACTTTCCAACCATGTCCTGTGACATATGTCATATAATTATTATCAACTAGATTGAGAAAGCTTTCACTATCATTTAATATTGATTGTCCTGGATCTAATATTACATTAATACGGGTCCAATCACTATCACTATCAGTAAGTTCAATAATAGATTGGGACACTGAATCTTCAAATGTAAAAAGCTTTTCAAGCTGTAAATTATTATCCCACGTGGATTTCTTATAAGTGATTTTAGAAAGCTTTACAACTTCTTCAAGTGCCTCATCAATAATCAAATCATAGTTATTTTTATAACCATTATCTTTGGGTAATAGCGTAAATGTCTTATGCGTAATAATTATAATGTTCTCATTATTCCTCATACTGTCAATTAAAGCTTTGACTGTGGATTTAAATTTATAATTATACTTGTTATATATTTTACTATTGATAATATCCATGGGGACATCAATATCATTGCCATATTGTTCTTGTAACTTCAATCCGGGGACGACAATTAAAGTATTAATATTATTTTGAATATTAAATTGGATTCGTTTGTAAATACGCTGGGTAGTTTTGCCGAGACCGCAGCCTCGTTGATCTATCGTTATCATTGAATTGTTCCTATGTTAATGAATTGCTCCCTGTGCCTCGTGGTATGAGGTGAATCCCGCTATTACCACATAACGGGATTCTATAACATAGGAGTCAAAATGTAAAAGCCTCTTAGTTCTTCTACATTTCTATTTATCATTATAAATCCTTTTTGATTAATTGTCAATAGATAAATAGATATATGACTCAAATACTCCACGATCTTTATGATAATGTGACAATCTCGCCCACTGTTATCCGAATTGCCACAAGTCACGCAAACTTACATCAAATGGAACCATTGTTTTATGACAAACGCATTGATGATATGATTAACTTGACCGAAAACTGCGCGGCAATTAAAATAACAATGAAACTTGATGACTTTTTGGATATGGAGAAGATATTATCAAAAAGTGTGACCGAAAAACAACAACGCGAAGCTGATCCGCGCCTTAAAGAGCTTTACAATGCTTACCAAACCTTTTTACACTTATCGCAATGAATTGGACATACAAAAACACATTCGTCACAGAACTGCCTGATTGTACTGGTTTTGTCTATTTGATAGTGAATTTAACGAATAACAGAAAGTACATTGGTAAGAAACTGTCAAAATTCGCAAAGACAACTTACCGAACTGTTGTCCAAAAGAATGGAATCAAGAAAAAGAAAAAAATAAAATCATCAGTGGATTCGGATTGGGTAACTTATTATGGGTCCTCAGTTGAACTAAGTGCCGATGTTGCCCGACTTGGAACAGATTGTTTCTCCCGTGAAATCCTTTATTTCTGTATGAGCAAAAGCGAATGTTCATACATTGAAGCCAGGGAGCAATTCAGCAGAAAAGTGTTAGAATCATCAGAATACTACAATGGACAAATAAGCGTCAGAGTTCATGGTTCACACATCAAAAAGCTTGACATTAAATAGGTTATACGCTATAATAGACTCTTAAACAGCAACAAATAGGATTTAGATATGAGCAACAAACACATCGCAATTAAATGGGCAACTGCTACTGTCAAAACAGCACCAAGTTTTGTCTATAGTGATCAGTTCTTTAAGCCCTTTAGCAACGAAAGCACTCGTCGTAAGATTACGCAAGAACTTGCTAAAAATGGTGTGCTGGTTTGGTTTGATACTAAAGAAGGCGCCTTTCTGTTCCGTGCAAACGATCCAAAACTTACTATTAAACAAGATGCCAACTTTAAAGTTGGTATGTATGTTGATGAGAATGTATTGCTGTTGCCCGCATTGGCAATTTAATTTACAGGAGCGTATGATGAAATGTCAGAGAATTGACAATAAATCAGTTCTCTGCTATAATAGACTCTTAAACAGCAACAAACTTGGAAAATACATGAAAAATCACTCTTACTCTGACTATCTTGACAACGAGCAATTCTTGAAAGCAGTTAAAAAATATATGTCAAAATTCGCAGATTTTGATTCAATCAAAGATGCCATTGGCGATGAAGTAAATACTTTGATTTTCAGTAGTCATGGTGATTCCAATGAAGTTAACACATATCTCGCAAAAGCAAAATCACTGATTGAAGTACTTCAATATATCAACAATCTGTCAACACGCAGTGAAGACAATCTAGTTGATTATACTTTTGATGAGTCACTATGAGTTTGTTTCGTTTCCCCGATTGGTTTGTAAATGAAATTGTAGATATAATGGATGATGATCTATTAAGATTTACGGCGGGTCAGGACTTTGTTAATGAAAAAATTAATAAAGTCATTCTTCATAATCGTCCAAATTTAAGTGAATTCAATTTGGATCAGTTGATGATGAAATGTCAGATAAAGTTAAAAGAGAAGTATGAATCAAACAACTAAACTAATTTCCGCTGCTTATCATATCTCTGCCGTGACAGCACGCAATGATTTGTTTGAAGCCACTGCTGAATTATCAGACACTCAGTTTGTTAAGATAACTGGTGAGAGCAAGGCCACTTGGCGCGATTATATCTCAAACTTATCGTCACTTGAAATCAAGGGACTGCGAAAGCAATTTACCACAAAGCTAGACATTGAGAACAAAAGAGTCAATTCATATTACTTCAGTAGAAACGATCATTACAAATCGTAAAAGTCTTAAAACAGACAAAAAAAACTGCGTTCCTGATAGATAGGCCGCAGTTTTTTTACCATAAAAGCGTCATTTAAATTAAAACTCATTTAAATACCATTAGACATACTAGTATGCTCCAGCCGTGAAAAAGCCCCATTTAAGGGGCTTTTAATTATTTGAAGTGAATAGAGAAATAAGGTTAGATAGAGAAAGCATTTAGAGAGGATACCTTACAAGAATTTACAGTTGGCGAACTGCTCCCTATTCACTATCTATTTATCACTGTCCACGCAAAATATTATTTTGTTGTTGAACGCAATTGCCAAATCATCTTAGCATTGAAATCAATACGATCAGCAAGATAATTTTGTAGACCATAACATCTTTCAGCTCCGGCTAGATCATAAACATCGGCCAATAATTTATTTAGTAACTCGGTATCTGCCAGCAGTTCTTTAGTCATCTTCATGGCATCTTGAGTTGCCAATTGATCTTTGATTTTACCAAGTTCAACAATGCGGGGAATGGCCATTGGTACCAATGAATCTATTGCGCGAATTTGCTCGGCAAAAGAATCAATATTATCTTGAGCTTCATCATAAATTGTCTCAAACAACTGATGAAATTCAGAGAAATCACTGCCAACTAAGTTCAGATGAAATCCATGTGACTTTACATAATATTGAAAGTGTGTGGCGAAAGCCACTTTCATTGCTTCTATAAGTTTATCCATTTTATTTCCTATCTTCTTTCTCACCTAGCTTTTCCATAAGCTTCATTAGTAAGTCTTTAATCTCTTTGATATCACCTTTGTAATCATCACGGGCAACATAAGTCTTGGGAAGTTCTTCGCGTAACTTAGCGAGGTCAGCTTGAAGTTCTTTCACCGAGGACCATACTTGCCTTGCGAACCATCCACCACTTGCGATAGCCACTGTGGCCACGATATTTATTAAATTCTGATATTCCATTACTTATCCTCTAAAGGTTGATTTGTCATAGCACGCAATATAACGATTGCCAATGCTAATACAAGTCCAATAGAAGACTGTTGTATCGCACTAAAGGGAAACTGAACTACATAACCCTGAACGATTGAAAGAATCGCCAGGATTAATGAGAAGTTAATTGTTTTTGATTTAAAGACTGACATATTAATATGGTTTCATTGAAGTTAATGTGTCAGTAATCTGAGCGGGTAAATACCATTCAGTAGAACCCATTGTCACTAAACTATTATAGTGATCACTTATTAAAATCATTACTATATTTATATAATCTGTAAACTCACTTTTAATAATGGAATTTAATTGTCTATCTTGCGGCGCATATACTAATATAGCTGCCTCATATTGTTCTTTTAATGTCATTTTTTATCCTATAGTATATGAAGTTGCAGCTTGTGCGTCAGCATTGTATACTTGAGCAATTAATGTTTCCTCACCAGTGAATGAACCTGTATTACTACCCACCATATCAAATGATTTTATCTGAGATCCAGCACTTGGGCCCGTTCTATATATCAAGCTGGCTATTGTTTTTTGTGAACCCATATTAATTTGAATCCATTGCGCTGGGCTTGGTTGACCCAATGTCCACCACATATCAGATGATATAGAATTAAATGCCAACCAATCCGCATATGTGGCATTGTAATAAAAAGACGATGTTACTACATATGGAGTTGGTGCTGTGGCTGAAGTCATATTTGCGGGATATGGTGTACCAGTGCCAGTACTTGCTGTATAGAATCTTAAATCTGAAAGCTGAATATAATTTGCTCCACCGCCCACTGTGGTTATATTTCTCATTCTCCAATATTGAAAATTAGCAGATTGTTTAGTAATATTAGTTGTAACTATAGTGCTGACAAGTTTTGTTATTTCTTGTACCTTGACAGATACTACATATGTAGTGCCCGCTGTCAAAGCTGCGACTGGAATATTAATAACTCCATTCACACATGAAATAGATTGATTTTGCACTACAATCGTACCATTTGTCAATTGTACCTGAACATATACTAATGGAGTACTGACTGATAGGCTATATGCTGTTGCCCAATTGGTAATATTAATTACGGCATTCATGTATATAATGCCACCAGCTGGTCCAGACAATGTAGGACTAGTAGTTTGAATTGGATTTGGATTATCAGCATTGGGCAACATTTTATTGGCCAATGATCTGGCCGTTGCGTATCCCACACTCATTATGCGATCTCCGAACCAAATAAATTGAACGATACTGTTGCTGTTGCCGCTAGAACAGAAACAACATCCGTCGCCGCAAGAGAAATACCCAATGTAAGAAACAATGTATTATTAGCGGAAACATATGCTTGGTACATAATATAATGCTTTGGATCAAGCGCAGCACCAGCTGGTCTAATCGCAATGTTTACATATGTAAGACTTGCGCCTTGATTACAAATTGTTAATGTACTGCCAACAGCTTGAGTAGCCGCTGGAACTGTATATAGTGTTGTTAAAGTTGATGCTGCAGGATTAACCTGCCCTAGTGTTTTATAAGTTGATGCCATGATATTTCCTTTAAGCTCCCATTAATAAGAAGGGATTAAATGTCTCGCCTGCGCCGCCACCACCTGATTGTGCGACCCAAGTTAAATTGCCTGCGCCGTCAGTTGACAACACATATGAAGCTGCTCCGCCTGTAATCTTAACATTAGCTATAGCCCCAAGAGTACTTATTCCCGCGACTGTAAGATCAGTTAAAGTTCCAACTGAAGTAATTGCTGATTGTATTGCTGAAGTTACTGTGCCCGCTGTACCAGCACTTAAAACAGCACCAGAAACATTAGCACCTGCTACTGCGTTTGCTGTTGAAGCATAAGTCGCAAGATTAACGGCTCCGCTTACATTAGCACCACTTACTGAATAAGCAACATTGGCTGCGTCAGCAATTACAGTAGAACCTGCTGTAGTTGAGAATGTAGCATTGGCCACTTCTCCAGAGACATTAGAACCAGATACGCTGAAAGCAGTGCCTGCGAAGTTCGCGTAGTTAGCATCTCCACTTGAACCACTAGTGATCCAAGATAAGTTACCGGCTCCGTCGGTTGATAAAACTGTCCCAGCAGTACCGCCTGTAATTTTAACATTACCAACGGCTCCTAATGTACTAAGACCATATGATGTGAATGAGTTCGCAGTGGCTTGATTCATATCCAATCTACCAAATGCCTGCGTAGTAAGAGCGTTGAATACGATCTTATCAGAATTAAATGCCACTAAACCATCA
>Ga0208426_1000070_pt1 | contig 21656 bp, 11 predicted proteins | sample DEB19_08_DNA_6_FD_184524 | JGI IMG/M metagenome (GOLD analysis project Ga0208426, IMG submission 184524) | Aqueous microbial communities from the Delaware River and Bay under freshwater to marine salinity gradient to study organic matter... | ecosystem: Environmental > Aquatic > Marine > Coastal...
ATAACATGAAATAGGTTGTAATGGCACTCAGAATTAAAATGACGGTCATTTTTTTCCAGAACGACCTGCTAATCGTGACGAGGGCAATAATAAAAGCGATAAAACCACCAATTAGAGGCGCTAAGAAAATAAACAAAACTACTTTTAGAATTTCACCACCAGCAATCACATCAAATCCAGCGTGCGCAACAGCTGCACCTGCAAAACCACCAATCAAAGTATGCGACGATGAAGAAGGAATTCCGAGTCTCCATGTTAATAAATTCCAAAACGTTGCAGCTAACAAGCCAGCAAGTATTACCCAAAGATCAATTGCGCTATTGTCTACCGTTTTTGCAACGGTATTTCCAACGCTCATGTCAAAAACCCAAAATGCAAGAATATTGAACGAAGCCGCCCAAATTACAGCCTGCACTGGTGTTAGAACTTTTGTGGAAACAACTGTGGCAATTGAATTTGCAGCATCGTGAAAACCATTAACAAGGTCAAACAGTAATGCAATAACAATTACAACTATTAATAATGTAAACATACGTTACGATTTTAAAGTAAGAATAGTGAATTAAGCATATTTAACCACAATGGATTCAATTACATTTCCTGCATCCTCGCATTTATCTGTAACGATTTCCATTACTTGATAGATTTCGCGTTTTTTAATCAATTCTTTTGCATCAACGTCAGAATCAAATAATTTCTCAATGCTTAAGTCAAATAAATCGTCCGCACTGTTTTCAATGCTATTAATCTTGATGACACACTCAATAATTTTTTGTGTGTTTTTCAAATTCCGTAATTCAACCACCGCTTCGTTAACCGCCAACACAGCAAGTAAAATTGCGTCTGCCGTTTTTTGAATTCCGGAATCGGTTGTTGGATCTACTTTGTAAAAGTTCATTTTCTTTGCAGAAGCATACATGTAATCCGCGATGTCATCCAAGGCAGAAGCCAAACTGTGTATGTCTTCTCTATCGAACGGCGTAATGAAATTTCTTCCCAACTCTAAAAAGATATTGTGTGTTAAAATATCATTTTGGTGTTCAAGATCTTCCATGTCTTTAATGATAACGGCTCTTTTGTTATAATCCGCTTCATTTACAACTTGAACTAATTTTTTTGCAAGCGTTTCGAGATTTGCACTTGCGTTTTCAAAAAGTGTGTAAAACACTCTATCTTTTGGTAAAAAGAATTTTAATAGACCAGATGCTGCCATAACTTTTAATTTTTTTGTAAATGTATTTCAATAAATGAACTTGACTTTTGTTTCTTTCATTTGTTAACGTAAAGATAACTTAATCAAACCTATCCAAAAAAATAAACGTTTAAATGTTTGATAAACAGCGTTTTGCATTGAGCGCTTTTTTTAATGTTAACTTAATGTTAACCAGGTATTCTACTAAATTAATCTTGAATTTGAGCAATAACAAAGCAAAGCAATGATTTTTGTTGAGATTTCTTAAATAAAGACATGTTACTATTGTGTTATGAAAGTTACCTTATCTTTAAGTTAATTTAAAAGCAATATTAAGAAAATCTAAATCGCCTACTTTTACCCAAAAAAATTAAAAAATGAAAAGTAAAGCAATTTTAATTCTTTGTCTGGCATTTATAAGTTTCAGTGATGGCTTTGTTATCGCTCAAAAAGCCACGCCAACGGTATCCAATGATTCTTTGAAAAAAGCGGTAGATGCTTTAGACCACGATCTCGGATGGTTGAAAAACCTCAAGGTAAATGGATGGATACAGGCTCAGTACCAATTAGCGGAAAGCAAAGCTGCAAAAACCTATGACGGAGGCGATTTTTTAGCCAATTCAAACAACCGCTTTATGGTTCGTCGCGGCCGAATAAAGTTTACTTACACCAATAAGTTGAGCCAATATGTTCTGCAAATCAATGCGACAGAAAGAGGATTAAATGTAGTTGATTTTTATGCAAAAATTACCGATCCCTGGACTAAAACACTTTCCCTAACGGTTGGCGTAATGAACCGGCCATTTGGGTTTGAGATTCAGCAATCTTCCGCAGATAGGGAAACTCCGGAGCGCGCAAGATTCACACAAATCCTTCTGCCAAATGAACGAGATTTGGGAGCGATGGCTACTTTTCAGCCCATAAAAGGACAAAAGTTATTCGGTTTGAAAGTAGACGCAGGTTGGTACAACGGAACTGGAATCGCTGTGCCGGGAACCACCAGTTTAAATGGCGCTGGAGTAGTAGATTTTGACAGTTTCAAAGATTTCATTGGTAGAGCGCACTACAAAAAAAGTTGGAAGGAAGAGCGCTATACATTAGGAGTTGGTGCTTCGCATTACAATGGTGGGTTTGTCTATCAAAATAATGTTGTTTACACTGCAATTGAAACCAATAGCGTGGGGAAAATGCAATGGAAAATTGCGGATACAACCGACGGAACTCGTTTCAAAAATAAAAAAGCGCCGCGCATTTATTATGGTGCAGATTTTCAGTTCGCTTTTAAATCACTGTTAGGAACCACCACTTTGCGCTGTGAATATATTACGGGAAAGCAAGCTGGCATAGTGGATGAATCCAAAAGTCCTTCGAGTTTGCCAGCCAAACAAGATACCTACATTCGCAATTTTCGAGGAATGTATACCTATTTTATTCAACGTATTGGAAAAACAAAACATGAAATTGCCCTGAAATACGAATGGTACGATCCCAATTCTAAAATTTCTTCATCCGATATTACTGCAGCGAATGTTAGTTTCACAAAAGCGGATATGAAGTATACAGCATTGGGAATTGGGTATAATTATTACATCCATGAAAATGTTAAGCTCATGCTATATTACAATAGGGTAACGAATGAAACGACGCCCGGAATTACAGGGTTTGCATCGGATTTAAAGGACGACGTGCTGACGATTAGAATGCAATACAGGTTTTAATTTCACCGGAAAAAGTGTTTTCAACGGTTATACATGAATGATTTTAAAAAGATGGATGCAAATTCATCCCTTTCTTGTTTTACCTTTGTTGCGCATGACACACACACACGATACAATATGTGCGCTCGCTACGCCAAATGGCATTGGCGCATTGGCAATCATCCGAATTTCTGGTGAGAATTCCTTGGCGCTACTTTCCAAGAATTTTTCCAAGGATTTGACAACCAAATCTTCGCACACTGCGCATTTTGGCCATATTCAAAATGACAAAGGCGAATGGATCGATGAGGTGTTGGTTACGGTTTTTGAACACGGTAAAAGTTTCACCGGCGAAGAAAGTGCGGAAATCGCTTGCCATGCTTCTCCCTATATTCAGCAGCAAATTATTCAATTGTTACTGCAATCTGGTTGCCGCTTGGCGGAACCTGGAGAATTTACCATGCGTGCCTTTTTAAACGGCAGAATGGATTTGTCACAGGCGGAAGCGGTGGCGGATCTTATTGCTTCCCAATCCAAAAGCGCGCACAATATTGCTTTAAAACAATTGCGTGGCGGATTTTCAAACGAATTAAAAGAGCTGCGAGAAAAACTCATTCACTTTGCTTCCTTGGTGGAGTTGGAATTGGATTTTGCAGAAGAAGACGTGCAATTTGCCGATCGCGGGGAATTGTTGCAGTTGGTGTTGGAAGTGTTGCGCTACATCCAGCGTTTGGCAAAATCCTTTGAATTGGGTAATGCAATTAAAAACGGCGTTCCAGTTGCCATTGTTGGCGCACCAAATACAGGAAAAAGTACTTTACTCAACCAACTTTTGGGGGAAGAACGCGCAATTGTGAGCAACATTGCTGGAACCACACGCGACGTGATAGAAGAAGTGCTAAATATCGAAGGAATCCAATTTCGTTTGATCGATACTGCAGGCATTCGCGAAGGCGCAGAAGAAATTGAAGCAATGGGCATTCAACGCTCCAAAGAAAAAATCGTTTTAGCACATATTGTTTTGTGTTTGGCCGATCTTTCGCAGGAAGAAAGCATGCAGGAAGTTTTGGTCTGGACGCGCGAACTCACCGAAATGTATCCTGACAAAAAAGTGCTGCTTGTTGCCAATAAAGTCGATATTTCTCAAAAAATACCTGAAATTTGCGAAATACCTACCGTTTTCACCAGTGCAAAAGAAGGAATTGGTATGGAAGAACTCAAGCAGCAATTGGTGGAACTGGTGCAAGGAGATTTCAATTTGTCCAATGAAACCATCGTTTCCAATGTGCGGCATTACGACGCGCTTACCAAAACAGCAGCTGCTTTGGAAAAGGCAAAATACGACCTGGAAAACAACATTACTGCCGATTGGGTTGCGATGGATATTCGCCAGGCGATGTACGATTTGGGAACAATTACGGGAGACATTTCCACCGATGATTTATTAGGGAATATCTTTAGTAAGTTTTGTATCGGAAAGTAATGATATCAAAGCAAAACACACTAAAACATTGATATATAAGTCATATATCAATTAATGCGTTTTAATTGCTAACACAAAAAACGTGTAAAAACGTATTGTTATGATTTAATGTGTGTTGTATTTGTCATGAGAATTTGAAATTTTAATTTTATTTAGGACAGGATTGTGAATTAATAATAACTTTGTTGAATGCATGAACAAAAAGTCGTTAATCCTGTTTTTAGAAAATCATGGTAGCACGACTAATCGGCGTAGGAAAAGAATATCAAATGGGCGACCAAACCATTGTCGCTCTCAAACCTGTTGACTTAGAGATTTATGAAGGTCAATTGGTGTTAATCATCGGTCCATCTGGATCGGGAAAAACAACCCTACTGTCTCTCATCGGTTGTGTGATTTATCCAAGTTATGGTGAACTATATGTCAATGATCAGTTGGTGAATGAGATGTCACAGAAACAATTGGCTTCCCTTCGTCTCAATACCATCGGATTCGTTTTCCAAAGTTTCAATCTCATAGCACCGCTCAATTCATTCGACAATGTCTTGATGCCGATGCAATTGAAAAGGGTCCCCGCAGCAGAGGCCAGAAAAAAAGCGGAAGACGCCCTCGCGCTTGTGGGTATGCTAGACAGACGTAAAAGTTTGCCGAAGCAATTGTCGGGAGGGCAGCAACAGCGTGTAGCAATTGCCCGAGCCTTGGTGACCGATCCTAAACTTATTCTCTGTGATGAACCGACAGCATCCCTTGACGCATCCTCTATTTCTACGGTCATGAATGAACTCGTTGCTTTAGCAAAAGGCGGAAAAAGTGTGTGTGTCGTTACGCATGACCCACGTTTGCTTGCGTATGCGGATCGTGTCATCAAAGTAGATGGTGGTGAAGCAACCGAAATAATGAAAGACGGAATTACAAATGCATTTTCAATCCATTAATATGAAAAATAACCTGTTGGTCCTTGCTGGACTAATACTCCTCGCGTCCTGTGGTGGAAAAAAAGAAGAACCGAAGAAGAAATCTTCCGATTATAATCTAAAAAACATCAAAGAACTCGTCGGGATTGCGCGCATCGAACCGGAAAATAAAATTTCTCCAATCGGTGCTGAAATCGCAGGACGAGTGGCAGAGATTCTTGTAAGAGAAGGTGAGCCTATCAAAAAAGGACAACTCATTATGCTCTTGGACGACAGCGCTGAATCGGCACAGGTGGAACAAAGCAATTCAAAACTCGCAACACGAAATCAACGGGTGAATATCCTGCAAGCGAAGGTAGAAGCCATTAAAATTAAAGTGGAAGCAGCAGACGTGGAAAGCAAAAGAGACCGTGCACTAGCTGACGCTAAAGCTGGAACAGAAAAGGCAGCGACAGATGCTGAAACGGCTTACAACAATTTACGCGCTGATTTGATCATTGCAAAAGCAGATTTGCAAGAAGCGAAATCTGGCGTAATCGAAGTGAGTGCAGAAACGAACTACATCAGTAAGATGCGCGATAAAAAACGCATTTATGCTCCAGCAGACGGAATGATGCTCAACTGGGATGTCAAACTAGGTCAAGCCATCGGTGCTGGAGCCAAACTGGGTGACTTTGCCCCTGCAGGTGGATTGATTGCCATCACTGAAGTGGATGAATTGTATGCCTTGAAAGTGAAAAAAGGACAACGCGTTTCTATTAATCTGCAAGGAACAAAACAAACACTTACCTCTGGTTCTGTCGTGTATTGCGCGCCGTACCTTTCGAAGAAATCAATCTTCAGTGACCGTGCAGACAACCTCGAAGACCGCCGAGTACGTGAAGTTCGTGTTTGGGTGGACAATCCATCTGCCGTATTGATTGGTAGTCGCGTGGAATGCATCATTAAACTTTAAATCATGCAGCTGCTCTTTACCGCACTGAAATTCATGAGGTTTGATAAGCCAAAGAGCGTTGGTGCGCTTTTCGGGGTTATTATTTCCATCTTTTTGATTGGACAGCAAACGGGAATATTTACCTTCCTGACCAATGCCATGTGTTATTATGTGCGGGTGAATGATGGCTATGTGTGGGTGACAGACAACAAAACAGAAAATGTAAATGCCCTGGCTCCGATCGATGTGCGCTTGGGCTATGAAATAGAAAGTTTACCCCATGTTGCAAAAGCCCATCAATTGGTGATTTCCGCAGGAGCAGCACGCTTCAATGATGGAACTTCAGCAGGTATGAGTGTGGTGGGTGTTGAACTGCCAGAATTTAATGGAATCCAAGATGGAATCATGTTCGATGGCGAAGCAGCGGATTTAATTTCCGATGGTGCAGTGTCAGTTGATTTTTTCGATGGCAAAGCCTTGGGTAAACCAGAAAAAGGAAATTATTTCGAAATCAACGGCAAGCAGGTATATATTGCAGCAGTCACAAAAGGTGCTCGATCTTTCGGTGGCGGATTGATTTCATACACCACCATAGCCCGTGCACGTTTTTTGGGGAATGTTGCTGTGAATAAAACATCCGCTTTCTTGGTGAAAGTCGATAAAGACAAGAACATGCAAGAAGTGGTGAATTACATCAACGCGAATATTCCCGGTGTAAAAGCTTGGATGCCGAAGGAGTTTAAAAACCAAACGATTCTTACCGTATTAAAATCAAGTGGGATCGCTTTCTCCTTTGGAACATTGATTATTTTCGCCTTGATTTCGGGCTTCATCATTATTGGACTTACCTTGTATTCCGCAGCCATCGACCGCATCAAAGATTATGGAACACTCAAAGCGATTGGTGCAACCAACGGGTACATTCGAAAATTGATTTTAATGCAAGCCGTGTTGTACGCGATTGTCGGTTTTATGATTGGTTACGCACTCATTGAAGGATTTAGAAACGGGATCGCAAATGCGGGAACATTGTTCTCTTTCCCTACTGGGGTCAAATTTGCGTTCTTCGTCATTACTGCAGTAATCTCCATTTCAGGGACTTTGTTCGCGATTCGCCGCATTGCCAAATTGGAACCTGCCTCTGTATTTAGAACTTAAATTGTATGATGAAATATATTCTTTTTTTCACTGTGTATATCGCCACGTCGGGATCCTTTGCTCAGCAAAACCCTAAAGCAACGTATACTATTGAACAACTGGTTAATGTTGCGCTCAACAACGATCCGCTCTTTGCAATCGCTCAAATGGATTCACAGATATATCGTTTGCAATATGCGCAATCGTTATCTGCTTTACTTCCTAAGTTGGACATGAGTTTTGATACGCGATACAATGCAATGCGACAGTCTTTCATTCTGCCAACAAGTGCTTTTGGTGGCACAGACGGGGGATACAAGCGTCTTCTGCAAGGTACTCCTTGGAATGCCAATCTTGCCTTTGACGGGTCCGTGCCATTGTTCAATGCAAGCGTTTTGGCAAACCGAAAATTGGCAGGAATGAAGCGCACGAAAGCGATGATCGATTTAGAAAGCCGCAAACAACAGTTGACGTATGACATTTCATTGTTGTATTTCCAGTTGTCCACCCTGCAATCATTGGATGCAATCTACTATCAACAAGAAGCAGCGAAGAAAGAAATCCTGATTACTGTGAAACAGAAATTATCAAAGGGTACTGCAACCCAGATTGATGTGGAACAAGCGGCAGTAGATGTTGAATTGAGTACCTACAACCGAGAACTAAATGCCATTCAAATAGAAAATGCAGGGGCTAAAATAGAACGAATTACTGGGAAGTTAGACGGAGCGATCGTTACGGTTAGCGGTACATCTTTACTTTCTTCTTACGCAGTGTTGTCAACGGAAACAGATCTTTCAAATCGTCCTGACATGCGTTTGCAGCAGCAGACATCCAGCGAATTGCAGCAAATCTCCAAGGCGGCGAAATGGAATTACTTGCCAACAATCAACATGAACGGCCGCTTGGCTACTCAGGCTTTCCGTCAGACATTCGACCTCATGAGCGCCAATCCGTGGTATGCGTATTCGTATGTTGGTGTGGAACTCAAATTGAGCATTTTCCAAGGAGGTTTCCGCATGCAAGCGACAAAAATCGCGCAGTTGGAAGCAGAAAAAAGCAAAGCGCGATTGAGTGATTTGGAACATCAGGCACAAAGTGAAATCATTGAAAGTCAAAACAACTATCGTCTGGCGCAATTTGAATTGAAATTGCGTGCAAAGGAATTGGAGGCCTACCAACTTCGTGAAAAAAGCATGGCGGAAAAAGTTGCGCTTGGTGCTGCATCGAGCGCTGATCTTGCTAAATTGAATGCAGAATATACGAACATCATGAGGAATCTCTTGAATGCAACAGAACAAGCTCTTAGGTCGGCGTTAAACCATAAAAAGGCGCTGGGGAATTTGTGATGAATTGAATTCCGTATACTTTTTAGTTTTTTTGTGCTGTTTTGAGATATGGTGGTTTGAAGGGGATTTTTATAAGTTACATGTAATGCTTGTAATACTAGATCGATAAAATCTATTGAATAAAAGTTCGGTTTATATCACAACTTTTGCGTATTTGTAAAGTCATTAATATTCGAATTCTCGGCAAGAAAGCAAAAGTTATTTTCATAGTTTGTAATCAGAATAAAAAGTTTAAAAATCTGAAAAAGCAAGTATTTTGTACCATTTTGTATCGTAAAGCAAATCGCTTTAAAAAATAAACACAGCCCAAAACGCCTAATACCAAAGGGTTTTAAAGTTTTATCTTGTATAAGTCGTTTAAAGTCGGTTAGTTACGTTTTGTTTTTTTTACATTTGAAAGGCTATTTGAAAGTTGCGCTGTATTTAGATGAGTGTAAAATACCAATAGCACCTTTGCATTGGAGCATAGGAAAAAAAGATTAGTAAGAAACCACTTAATATAAAACGCACATCCATAAATTTTCTTTCTGTTATTTTAAAATGCCTGCGTTTTTGTGCTTTTTTGAGATTTTTGGAGGGGGAGTTAATCAGAGAGTTTTAATAAAGGAATTACACCAATTAAACTTAAATAAACATGAAAAACTTAACCGAGATGGAGACGAAAAATTTAATAATCGAGACGGATCAAATGGTTCCTATCTCCCCAACGCTTCATCAATATGACTCCATACACATAAAAGAAAAAGGCTTGTTAAAAGTTTCAGACAACGGCTCGAATTGGCTTGTTCTTAAAGTAAAAAAGTTAACCTGTGATGGTACAATTGAGTACATAAATTTTAAACGAAACTTAGGAAGTGTTTCCCACCTGTTGGGAAAAGGTAAAAAACTCGAGCACACCTATATAGAAGCTTTGGGTGGAAATGGAGGCAATGGAAGCGGAAACAATTATAAACAAGGCGGAAGCGGATTTAGATCCAATGATTTTAATGGCAGTGGCGGCGGAAGCGGGTCTTACTATACTTCTCAGCCAGAAGTGAATGTTACAGGAATTAATGCAACTGATTTTAGAGGCGCTCCCTCACCAAATAGTAGTAGCATATGTTTCGGCGGAAATGGCGGAAGACAATCTTACGGGCATGGTGGTCTAATTTGCATAATTGCTGACAAAATAGTATTCGGACCATCTGCCAAAATAATTTTAAACGGAAGTAATGGAGCAGATGGAAGTGTTGGTGGAAAAGGAGGTTGCGGGAGTGGTGGCGGTGGCGTTAGAAGTTATGGCGGCGGCGGCGGCGGTGGTGGAACATCAGGCGGGAACGGCGGTGTATTGATTATAAAATGCCGAAATGTAATAAATTTGCCGCAGGTAAATGTAAATCCTGGAATAGGAGGAAAATTTGGATTAGGAGGTATAAGCGTTGGATGCTCTTTTGACGGACAAGATGGAGAAAAGGGAGAAGACGGTGCACCAGGGTTGTGGTCTGGAAACAATGCCCATTTTGTATAAATATTGGCTAAAGCTCTCGCTCCGGTTTTGCGGCAGGCGGAGTCATTTGCAAATAGGGAGATTTTTCCTCGTAAGGAGTTCATTGTCAGCAAAATGTTTTGTACATTCTTAATACCCAACTGCGAAACGTCCTAAATAGATAATTTCAAAACCTAACGAAACACCAACACCAAATTCAAGCACTAAAAAACAATCGCTTCAAAAAATATACACATCCCAAAACGCGCACTATCAAAGGGTTTTAAAACTTTATCTGGTATTAAACGTTTAAAACCGGCTTTGTATTTTTTATCGTTTACATTTGTAACGCAATTTGAAAGTTGCACTTTGTTTATATGAGTGTAAAATACCAATAGCGCCTTTGCTCCAGAGCAAAGGAAAATAATATTTTAAAGAAACCACTTAACATTAAATATACATTCCATAGATTTTCTTCTAATTCATAGTTTAAAAAGGCCGGCTAAGTTGTGGTATTTTGATGCTATTTATAACTAGAAAAATGGGGGAGTTTATAATAATTTTGCAGGAATACTAAAACCACAATACTAGAATTTAATATTTTTTTCTTAAAAAAATAACAAATCGATGAAGTCAATAGTAGTATTTAATAATAAAGGAGGAGTTGGAAAAACAACACTACTTTGCAATCTCGCATCGTATCTTGCATTAAGAGAAGGAAAAAAAATATTAATAATTGATACAGACCCTCAATGTAATGCGACCGCATATATGTTTCCATATCCTGAAATTGAAGAAATATATTCAAGTAATAAAAACACTATTTATGAAATCGTAAAACCACTTCAAAGAGGAAAAGGATTTAAGGAAGGAACTCTTCCAATTATTAGAAGTCCATATTTTGGTGTTGACGTTATTGTCGGTGATCCCCAACTTTCATTAAGTGAAGACTTTTTAAGTAAAGATTGGCTTGATGGAAAATCAGGTGATTTTAGAGGGCTTCAAACAACACTTTTATTTAAAGATCTCTTATCAAAGCTAAAAGAATATGATTATGTCTTTTTTGATGTTGGACCTTCACTAGGAGCATTAAACAGAGCTGTTTTGGCATCTTGTGATTTTTTCATTGTTCCAATGTCGTCTGATATTTTCAGTTTGCAAGCATTAGAAAACATTTCAAAATCATTAAAAGAATGGAAAAGTCAACTTACAAGAGGATTAGATGATTATAAAACTAAGGAAGGAGAAGGTTTCGTAATTGATAGCCAAGAAGTAAATTGGAATTTAAAATTTGGCGGCTACATAACTCAGCAGTATACTGCCAAAACAGTTGACGGAAAAAAGCAACCAGTAAATGCATATGAAAAAATCATTAAAAAAATTCCGAATACTGTAAAAAAAAATTTATTAACAATAAACCCAACTGAGATTTTGAAACCATTAATTGGAGAAATACCTAATTTACATAGTCTTGTTCCCTTATCTCAGAATAGCAGCGTGCCAATTTTTAATTTAAAATCAGAACATGGTGTTGTTGGTGCGCATTTTAACAAAGTAAAAGAATATGAAAAAACATTAAGCGAATTGTCGTCAAACCTACTAAAAAATTTAATAGAATTATCATGATTGTTTGGCCAGCTGATTTAATTGAAGATATTGCAAGAAGGAAATGTGTTATAGTTTTAGGAGCAGGTGTATCTAAAAATTCAACAAACGAAGCAGGAAATCGCCCAAAAGACTGGAAAGAATTTTTAGTTTTTGCCTCAGAAAATATTAATGGAAAATCAGAAATCAGAAAACAAATAAACTCAGGTGATTTTCTAACTGCTTGTGAATTGATTAAAAAAGAACTAGGAAGAGACGATTTCAACACACTTGTTAGACAGGAATTTTTAAACCCTCAGTTTAGACCGGCACCTATTCATCAACATATTTATAACCTAGATTCTAGAATTATCATTACTCCAAATTTCGATAAAATTTATGACACCTATGCCAATACAACTTCACATGGAAGTATTATAGTAAAAAAATTCAATGAAAATGACATAGCAGATTGTATCCGTAGACCTGAACATTTGATAATTAAAATACATGGATCAGTCGAATCTCCTGATAATTTAATTTTTACTAGAAAAGATTATTCTGAGTCAAGAACAAAGTATAGAGATTTTTATCATTTAATAGATGCATTATCAATAACACATACTTTTATTTTTATCGGTTGTGGGATCAATGATCCTGACATTCGTCTAATACTCGAAGATTATTCCTTTAAGTTTGCACAAAACAAAAAACATTACATTATTATGGCTAAAAATTCTGTGAACCAGAAAGTAAGAGAAATTATAAGTGAAACGATGAGCCTTAAAGCACTACTTTATGATCCTTTAAATAATCACGAAAAACTTACTGAAGCTATCGATGACTTAGTAAGAAAGGTTGAAATAAAAAGAAACGACATAGCGGCAGCAATGGATTGGTAGTTCACTACTGCTGCTAGAAAAGCTTTGAAAAAACTAACTAAAATTTTCAAAACGAAGTATAAAAATTGTGAAGCTGAAATTTATTATCCGAAATACCATTCACAATGAAACTTCGTTTTTCGCAGGGCCTCAAAACGTTAAATCTCTCTGATTTACCTCCCCAATTTACCCCTCCACTACATAAGTTCAAAATGAATTCAACCCCAAAAAAAGTTTATTTCTTCAAATACGACATATTCTATTCGATTCTTTTATATTTGTTACACATAAAAAAGAATTTACTTTTATACATCTTAATTACAATTAAACAGGAAGTCTTGAATGTGCCAGAAAACGCTTGTTCTATGTAAACCCAAGTATAATTTCTAAAAACTTATTTCAACAAGTTCACGTGCCCAACAAATTCATACGCAGATTCATTTTGAAGACCCGTAAACTGAATTTTCCAGGTATACGTGCCGTCTTGCATAATATCCTCGTAATTACATGGGTTTAGTTTGAGTTCTGCGTTCCCAACGCGCAACATTGGTTTGTACTGTCCGTCCCAACCAACAGCCGGATCGTGCGATTCAAACAAGACTTCTCCCCAACGGTTAAAAATCAACAAAGTATAGGATGTTGGATCAAACCCGGCAGTTAAAACAGGTAAGAAAATGTCATTTGTTCCATCGCCATTCGGAGTAAATGTATTTGGCACATAATACAAAAGATCTTCCGTTACGGAAACCGTGAGCATCATAGAATCGTAACACCCAAATTGGTTGTAAGCGTGGAGCGTTATCACATATTCACTCGCAGTAGCATTATACGTTTGGATTGGGTTGGTTGCCGTACTTGTGGTGAAATTGCCAAAATCCCATAAGTACGTATACGCGTTTGTGGAAAGGTTCGTAAGTTCAAATACGGGCTCGCTCGTTGGCATAGAATCCTGTGAAACGGTGAACAGCGCATCTGGAATTGCGTACACACAGACCATTTCCGTTTGTGTCTCTGTAATGAAACAGCCAGCGGCATTGGTAACGGTTAAACTCACATCGTAACAGCCCGGATCGGTATATTGGTGATCCACAATGTTTGGTTGGAAGGACGTTTCGCCATCGCCAAAATTCCAAAGTAAAGTAGTGTTCGGATCGTTTACCATATCGGCAAAAGTGACGTCTAGCACAACACATCCTTCGTCCGCAGAAACGATAAAGTCAACTTCTGGCGATTCGGAAAGGCTAACATTCTGCACAAAAGTATTGGAGCATCCAGTAATTGGATTCGTTCCAACCAGCGTAACCGTATATGGCCCCAACAAAGGATAAGTGTGCGTCGGTGCAAAATCTAAAGAAGTGGCGTTATCCCCAAAACTCCACGCATAATCCAAGATTCCTTGTGAAGTATTGTTAAACGTAACAGGAATTAAATTACACGTCACCGAACCGCTTGTATTGAAACTTACAATTGGCAGCGGGTGAACGGTCACTGGAATCGTAAACGGATTTCCAGCACATCCAAAAGCCGTTGAAACTGGCGTAACCGTATAGTTGACTACTTGCGCGGCTACTGCATTGTGAATGAGTGTGTTTACAATGGTTGCGTTATTCTGTACTTGTATCGTTTCTCCCAAAACCACTGGATTGGAAGTCGCAGCCCAACTGAATAGCGAAGGAATGCTTGCGCTTATCGGAATAGAAGTTGTTCCTCCAGTACAGATTTCCACGGATGGAATATTCCCAACTGGCAATGGGTTTACAAAAACCATTACGTTGAATATTGGACTCGAACAGCCATTAATGATAGAGGTTGCAACAACAGTATAATCTATTTGTTGAATTGCGTTTGTCGCATTAACCAAGTCGTCTAAAATAGTGGAACTATTTTGAACGCTTGTAGATTCTCCCTGCACGAGTTGGTTATCGTTGGCAAACCAGTTGAAACTCGCCGATGCATTCGCTTGAAACGTTAAATTCACTATATTATCACTGCAAATCGAGATAGTATCTTCGCTCAACAAGGCAAGTGGTGGACGAACCAAAACAGCTATGGTTTGCGCTTCTCCGATACAACCCGCCGCAAGGGAAGTTGGAATAATACTGTACACCACTAACTGATTTTGGGTGGTGTTATTTATTAGAAAATCACTGATAGAAGTGCCAGTTTGAGACAAGGTGTTTTCTCCGGTTACATTTGGATTATCGGACGCCAACCATACAAACGAGGCAGGAATATTTGCTGTTAAAGCAACATTGACAAATGCACCACTACAGATTTCTGTTGTCGCAATGCTCGTCATTTCCACATCTGGAATCACTTGTACAACAAAAGTTGCTTCTAGTCCAAGGCATCCTTCCGGTGAGGAAGTTGGAAGAATGTGGTAAGTAATAAATTGCATCGCCGTAGAAGTATTCGTGAGCGTATTGCTTACAATTAAAGAAGGTTGTGGGAAATTTACGTCACCGGCAACAGCGGTATTTGGATCGGCGTACCAGTTGAAATTGGATAGAATATTCGAACTTAAAGGAACATTTATCGTTGATCCATTACACACTGCAAAGTTCGCAACCGGCAGTGCAATTGGCGAAGGATTGATGGAATACGTGAAATCTTGTGGTGTTCCCGGACAAGAAAGTCCGTCTAAACTCGAATAAATTGGCGTTATAACAACCGTTGCCTGATCCTGTACAGCGGTAGTATTGTTGGCCGTAAATGCCGGAATGTTCCCAATCCCATTTGCTGCAAGTCCAATTAAGGTATTGGAATTTAACCAGGAATAACTTGTTCCCGTTCCAACAAAATTGACTGCAGCTGTTTGTGTGGTATTGCAAATTACCTGATTTATTGGATTTGTTAAAGTTGTAGTTGGATTGACTGTAAACGTAAAGTTTTGCGTATTTCCAGCACACAACGCACCGCCTTGATTAAAATAAGCGGTTACGCCTAATTGTGCAACTTGCTGTAAACCGTTGGAGTTGTTTTGCGCAGTAAATGCAGGAATAGAACCATTTGCGCCTGCTCCCAAACCAATAGAAGGGATGGAGTTTGTCCAGGAATAATAGGTTCCTGATCCAGTAAATGGCGTAATTGGAATTACCGTTCCGTTACAAACCACTAAATCTGGCGGATCGTTTACAACCGGTGTTGGATTAATCGTAATGGAAAATGTTTGTTGCAGACCGCTGCAAGTCAAACCAGCATTTAGGTATTGAGGCGTTACACTAAAGTTTCCGGTCGTTGGAACAGATGAGGTATTTATTCCTGTAAATGCAGGAATCGTTCCCGTGCCATTTCCACCAATTCCAATTGAACTCAAACTATTTGTCCATGCATACGACGTTCCCGTTCCAACAAAACTTATGGCTTGGGTAGAAGAACTGTTACAAATCGTTTGGTTGGAAAGCGGTGAAACGGTTGGTGTTGGATTTACGGTGAGTGTAAATGTTTGTGTTGGACCTGGACAAGTAATTCCGCCAATTGTATAATCGGGTAAAACGGTTAATGTTGCAACTATTGGAGTTGTTCCAGGGTTGTTGTCAAGGAAGGAAGCGATATTTCCATTTCCAGAAACCGGCAGACCGATGGAAGGGTTGTTATTTGTCCAACTGTACGATGTTCCATTTCCTGTGAATGAAATATTTGGAGATTGTGTACCATTGCAGACAACAACATCCGCTGGATCAACAACGTTTGGAGTAGGACTTACGCTAATAGTAATGGTTTGACTTAAACCATTGCAGGTTAGTCCAGCGTGCGTATATTGTGGCGTAATGAGGATGGATCCCGTTAGCAAGGCAGCGCTTGTGTTTGTGGCCGTGAAAGCGCCAATATTTCCCGTTCCATTTGCAACCAATCCGATAGACGTGGCGCTGTTTGTCCAGGCATATCCTGTTCCCGTTCCTGTAAAATTAATGGCGGTAGTAGACGAACCGTTACAAAGAAATTGGTTCGAAACAGCATTTACAACTGGGGTTGGATTAATTGTAAACAAGAAACTTTGGCTAACACCTAGACAACTTGCGCTTCCCCCAATAAAGTTTGGTACAATCGTTAGCGTGGCAACAATTGGAGAATTAGTGGTGTTAACGCTCGTAAAGGAAGTGATATTTCCTGTTCCACTAATCGGAATGCCGATGGAAGGCGTTGTATTTGTCCAGCTGTACGATGTGCCGTTTCCGCTAAAAACCACGGCTGCACTTGCGGTATTGTTGCACAAAACTTGGTTGACCGGTTGTACAACGGCTGGTGTTGGGTTAATTGTAATGGTGAACGATTGTGACGGACCTGTACAATTGACAGCATTTCCAGTATACATTGGTGTCACTGTTATCGTTGCGGTAACAGGAACCGAACCAGTATTTATTGCTGTGAATGGATTTATCGCGCCGGTACCACTTGCCGAAAGTCCGATTGTAGGATTATTATTTACCCAAGAATAACTTATTCCGGTTCCTGTGAAATTAATTTGTGCAGAGGATGCTCCGTTACACACCGCTTGATTGGCTGGCGCAATAACTGTCGGCGTTGGATTAATTGTAATGGAAAAAATTTCTGGGTCACCAGGACACGTAATTGCTCCCCCGGTAAACTGGGGCGTCACGGATAAAGAAGCAATAACTGGTGTGCTAGTAGTATTGTTTCCATTGAACGGAATAATATTTCCGGTTCCTGCTGCCGATAATCCAATCGAAGGAACACTATTTGTCCAGGTATAACTTGTTCCTGTTCCCGTAAAGTTTACCGCTTGTGTGGAAGCTGTATTGCAAACCGTTTGACTAATAGGAACCGTTACCGTTGGTTTCGGATTTACAGTGATGAGGTAATTTTCCACTAATCCTTGACAGCTCACACCACTATTGGTGTAAATTGGCGTATAGGTTACGGTGGAGGAAATTGGGGTCGATGAAGTATTGATTGTCGTAAATGCTGGAACATTTCCAATTCCAGAGCTAATTAAACCGATGGATGGGTTGGAATTCACCCAATTATAGGAAGTTCCCGTTCCTGTTGGAACAAGCGTTTGTGTTGGTGCATTTGCACAATTTGTTATGTCTGAAATAAGGTTTATCGTTGGGGTGTAATTCACGGTGAACGTAAAGTTTTGCGTTGGTCCAGGACACGTTACTGCATTATTCGTATAATGAGGAGTTACTGTAACCGTTGAGATTACCGCTGCATTTGTATTGTTTACGGCGGTGAAAGGCGGAATAGTGGAAGTGCCTGCTGCTGCTAAACCAATGGAAGTTTGGTTATTTGCCCACGTATAAGACGTTCCTGTTCCGGAAAACGCAACACTTGCGGTAGAAGTTCCGTTACAAATTACTTGATTTTGCGGGTCGGTAACCGTTGGTGTTGGATTTACCGTAATGGTATACGTTGAACCGGCTCCTGGGCAAGAAAGTGCTCCGCCAGTTATTGCACTTGCAATTATAGTAACGGAAGCTGGTAACGTTCCACTGTTTGTCAACGTAAATTGTGGAATTGTATTTCCTCCACTGGTTGTTGTAAGTCCGGAAATTGTGCTTGGAACAGCAGATGCGCTCCACGTAATGGATGCCCCTAGTGTTGCGGAACTTATCAATATACTATTAGATTCTAATGCAGAACAAATGGTTTGGTTTGGAATACTGAAGGTTACAACTGGCGCAGGATTCACGGTGATTGTAAAGACTTGTATCGTTCCGCTGCACGTTAAATTGGCATTGGAGTATTGAGGGGTAATCGTTATACTTGCAATTACTGGACTTGTAGATAAATTTATGCCGGTAAACGATGGAATATCCCCTGTTCCAGTTCCCGAAAGACCAATAGTGGAAAGGCTATTTGTCCAGCTATAACTTGTTCCTGTTCCAGATAAAATAACAGGTGTCGTAGAACTTCCATTACATACTGTGATGTCGCTAGGATCAGTTAAACTTGGTGTTGGATTGATAACGATAGTAAAGATTTTAGTTTCACCGTTACAAATTGTTCCACCACTTGTAAATACAGGCGTCACACTTATTGTTGCGGATACAGGGAGAATACCAGTGTTGATACCGTTGAAGGAAGGAATATTTCCGGTTCCACTTGTGCCAATTCCAATGGAGGAATTCGTGTTTGTCCAGGTGTAGCTCGTTCCTGTTCCACCAAAAGTTATTGCGCCACTTGGAGCGCCGTTACAAAGCACGATATTGCTTGGCTGGGTAACGGCTGGCGTTGGATTTATGTTTAAATCAATCGTTTGCGTGGGTCCTGCACAAGTAAGCGAATTGAAAGTAAACTGTGGCGTAACCGTTACCACACTATTCACCTGCAGAGAACTTGTGTTTATCGCCGTAAAAGAGGCAATGTCACCTGTTCCACTTGCGTTAATTTCGATTGTATTTAGCGAGTTTTGCCACGTATAGCTTGTTCCTGTTCCCGTAAAGAAAATTGGATTTGTTGAAAACCCGTTGCAAATAAATTGATTCGGCAAGTCGTTAACTAGTGGCGTTGGATTTACAGTGATGGTGAAGGTTTGGGCAATTCCAGAACAGCTAACAGCTCCGCCAGTAAAATTAGGAGTTACTATTATCGTTGCGATTACTGGTGTTGTTAGATTGTTAATTGCCATGAACGAAGAACAATTTCCATTTCCATTTCCTGCTAGTCCGATGGAAGGAGTGTTATTTATCCAAGAATAGGAAGTTCCCGTTCCTGTAAAGTTCACAGGAGCTGTTGCTGCCCCATTGCAAACTATAAAATCTTGCGGCTCAATAACCGATGGTGTTGGATGTATAGAAAAAGTTACTTGTTGTATTTGACCTGCGCAAGTAACACCATCCCCAGTAAAAGAAGGGGTAATCAAAACAATTCCACTTACCGTTGTTGCTCCTAAATTTTGACCGGTGAATACAGGAATAGTATTACTACCGATAGAAGCTAGTCCTATTATGGTAGTATTATTATTCCATGTATAACTTGTTCCCGTTCCAGAAATTATGACTTGAGAAGAGGATGCTCCGTTACAAATTGTTTGATCAGCTGGATCATTTACTATCGGTGTTGGGTTAACTGTGATTGTAAATATTTCTGTTAAACCTTCGCAACTAACAGTATTTGATGTGAAAATTGGAGTTACAGTAACATTAGAAACAATAGGATTATTGGTTGAATTGGAAGCTGTAAAAGATGGAATATTCCCTCCTCCAATATTGGTCAAACCAATGGATGACATCGTGTTTGTCCAATTATACGAGCTTGCTGATCCTGTAAAATTTACATTTGTAGTGCTGCTGCTATTACAAATAACTTGATTCGGTGGATCAACGACACTTGGTGTTGGATTGATTGTGATATCAAATATATCTGAAGCACCAATACAGGATACTCCATCGTTTATGTAAGTAGGGACAACCGTTAAAGTAGATAATATAGTATTCGTGCCACCATTGGTCGCAGTGAAAGCGGGTATATTTCCAATTCCAGAAGAATTTAGTCCGATTAACGTATTTGAATTACTCCAAGTATACAAACTTCCATTTCCAGTAAAAGGGATTGAATTTGTTAGTGTTCCATTACAAAATGTTACATCGACATTCGGGTTAATAATTGGTGTTGGATTTACAGTTAGTGTAAAGTTTTCTGAAGTTCCCGCACAACTAATTGAATTATTTAAATATAATGGAGTTGCAGTGATTGTTGCGGTCACAAAACTGCTCGAATTATTGATTGAATTAAATGGCAAAATGGAACCTGTGCCATTTACCGCAAGGCCGATAGAACTTAAATTATTTACCCAAGAGTAGGAGGTGCCAGATCCTGTAAAGTTTATTCCTTGTGATGGTAGGCCATTACAAACAACCTGATTACTAGGGTCATTTATTATAGGCGTTGGATTGACTGTAATACTGTACAAGGCTCCAGATCCTGGACAAGTGACAACTCCCGGTGTGGACGCAGAAGCATAAAATTGTACTTCAACAGGAATAGCGGATGAATTAGAAAGAATAAAAGATGGAATTGTATTGCTTCCATTCGTTAGGGTCAACCCACCGATTGAAGCTGGAATCGAATTAACTACCCATGAAATTGTAGCGCCGGTCGTCAAGGAACTTAATGTCACTGAATTTGTATTTCCTTGAGAACAAATTGTTTGGTTCGGTATACTGAATTGTACTGCAGGAGAAGGGTTAACCGTAATTGTAAACACTTGATTATTTCCAAAACAAGTTACATTAGCATTGGTAAATTCTGGAATAACGGTAATTTGAGCAATTAAGTTATTATTTGAATTATTTAAAGCAGTAAAGGCGCCAATATTACCTGAACCATTAGCCGCTAATCCTATTAAAGATAGACTATTTGTCCAATTATAGAGTGTTCCTGTTCCTGAAAAATTAATTGCTGTGGTTGGAGAGCCGTTACACACTAATTGGTCAACGGGATCTTGCAAAGTTGGGGTTGGATTTACAGTAATCAGTACATCTTGACTCGCACCGGTGCAAGTTCCTCCCGCATTCGTGTAAGCTGGCGTTACAGTAACCACACTTGATATTGGGCTATTTGTCGTGTTTGTGCCAGCAAAGGCAGCAATGTTTCCAATCCCGCTAGCAGCTAGGTTGGTTGCAGTGTTATTATTCGTCCAAGAAAAAATTGTTCCCGCAACCGCTCCAGAGAATATTATAGGACTCGTTGTTCCTATATTACAAATAACTAGATCCGCAGGATTTAGTACTGTTGGTATAGGATTTACTGTAATTGTAAAAGATTGAGTTGTTCCATTGCAAGTAACACCAGCATTTGTATAAATAGGCGTTACTGTAACCGTTCCAGAAATAGCAGCATTAGTTGTGTTTGTTGCAGTGAACGCGGGAATATTTCCATTTCCACTAGTACCTAGACCAATTGCTGCATTGGTGTTCGTCCAAGTATAAGTTGTTCCAGTAACTCCAAAAGCACTATTGAATGCAATAGGATTGAATGTCTCCCCAACGCATTTAACTTGATTGCTAATTGCATCAATAGTTGGCGTTGGATTTACAGTAATCAGTACATCT
>Ga0208426_1000072_pt1 | contig 21625 bp, 26 predicted proteins | sample DEB19_08_DNA_6_FD_184524 | JGI IMG/M metagenome (GOLD analysis project Ga0208426, IMG submission 184524) | Aqueous microbial communities from the Delaware River and Bay under freshwater to marine salinity gradient to study organic matter... | ecosystem: Environmental > Aquatic > Marine > Coastal...
AAATATTCTAACTACAATTGAGAACCTAGATACTACTGACTCAACTGCTTCATTGCTTAGTTTTGTATCTCGAAGTGGTGCCGCGGTTAATAGATCCTTTATCGGGAACGTATCTAATACGGCCGGTGGGAGTATTGTGTTTGGACACAGAACAGGAACAACTGCTTATGCAGAAAGAATGAGGATTGACTATCTAGGGAACTTAGGAGTTGGAACATCTTCACCAAACGCCAACGCAATTCTTGATGTTACGTCAACTACTAAAGCCTTCATGCCTCCTCGTATGACAACAGCTCAAAAGAACGCGATTGCATCGCCTACTGCTGGCATGGTTGTTTACGACACCGACATGAAGGGCCTCAGCGTTTACAACGGAACTGCTTGGACAACAACAAATAACAAATCAGTTTTAACTAAAACTGGAAACTATACTATTCTTCAGTCAGACGATGTTATTCTTGGAGATGCAACTTCTGGAGCGATTACAATTACTCTTCCAACGGCAGTTGGGAACACGGGAGAAGTATTTCACATTAAGAAAATTGATTCTTCTGTAAATGCAGTGACGATTGCAACTACTTCATCGCAAACTATTGATGGAGCACTTACGCAACCAATATTAACTCAGTACCAAAACATAACAGTTGTATCAAATGGTACAAATTGGAGCATCTTATGAGTTTCGATCCTAGCTTTCAAGGAACAAAGAATTATATTGCCGATAGAGACGGAACAAAACTTGGTAAATGGGTAACATATGCCGATGCCGCTCAAACGAACCCAGTAGATGGTACAGGTGGTTCTCCAGCATCTACATTTGCAGTTAGTACCGATTCAACTATGCGAGGGGTGACTAACTTCCTGTGGACACACAGTGCTGCCAACAGACAAGGGGAAGGATTCAGTTATGATTTTTCAATAGACCCATCTGATAAAGGGAAAGTGCTTCAATGTAGTTTCGAATATCTTATATCATCCGGTACTTATACTGATAATGATATGAGTGTGTGGGTTTATGATGTGACCAACGCGGCATTAGTTCAGCCGTCTCCTTACTTGATCAAGAACTCGGGTATCATTGAGAAATTTGCAATTGAATTTCAAACTGCAAGTAACTCAACTTCATACAGATTAATTTTTCATGTTGATACAGCTACGTCCACTGCCTACACAATTCGTTTTACAAGCTTTAACTTAGGCCCTCAGGCTAAGTTATATGGGTCGGCTGTTACTGATGACATTGCGGTAACTATCACAGGGTCATGGATAGCGAATACAACATACAGTTGCACTGTACACAGAGAAGGCGATAGGGCATTTTTTGAAGGTATGGTTATTTTATCTGGCGCTCCTACTGCAACAGGATTAACAATCACGCTCCCCTCTGGATTTGTAATTGACGTTGCCAAAGTTCCTGGTGGAGTTGGTAATGGAAGAACCTCATACGGTATAACAAAAGTTTATGATTCGAGTGCTGGTACTTATCCTGGGCAAGGACAAGTAAGAGGAAATTCTTCAACAATTGTAAATCTTGATTACTGGAATGGGACTGCTCAAGGGGCAATTACAGAATCAGCGCCAATGGTTTTCGCCACAGGGGATTCTGTTTTTTTTAAATTTGATGTGCCAATTGTAGGTTGGTCATCTTCTCAAGTATTCAGCTCAGATGCTGATGTTAGAGTTGTGGCAGCTTTAATCGGAGGAGGAACAGCATCTTATTCGGCAAACAGCCCTATAATTTACTCTACTGTTGGATTAGATACCCATGGGGCATACTCAACAGTCTCTGGACAATATACTGTAAAAGTTCCTGGGTTTTACAATGTAAATGCATCGGGAGATGGGACTTCAGCGGCAGGATCGTTTTTCTATATTTCAGTAAATGGAAATACCACTGCTGGATATAACCGACCAGTTATTGCAGTTCAAGAGGTAGTAAATCAGGGATTTTCTGGGTCAGGTAAAGTCTACGCCTTGGCAGGACAAACAATTGACGTTAGGTCAACTAATCTAGGTGGATCAATTAGTTCATTTGGTACATTGCAGATTGAACGCATATCAGGCCCATCTCAAATAGCTGCATCAGAATCAGTGAGTGCTTTATATAGAGGAATACCAACTGGAACACTCACAAGTTCATATAACACCTCTACATTCCCAACAAGAGTAAAGGATTCTCACAATGCCTACTCGGGCGGGATATACACAGTTCCAACATCAGGGGTCTATAGTATCTCAGCACAATTTTTAATCAATGGTACCTATGCTTTAAATAATCTAGGTGGGATTGCTATATTTATTGACGGTGTACAATCATACGACTTCTCTATTGCCGCTGGCGGGGTTGTTTCTTATCTTCAATGTCCGATTAGTATAAACAGCATACCTCTTTTAACTGGACAGCAAATAACTATTAGATCCTATAGTTCAGCTACGACACCTACATTTAACTCAACGGGCACTAGTCATTTTTTTTCAATAAATCGAACAGGACAATATTAATATGAATAAAAAAGTAATTGTTAAAAAGAAGGATGATGTAGTTCAAACTGTAATTTTTCATGAAGAACAAACCATGAACGATTGGATTGAATTACTAGAAATAAGTGAAGCATGGGGAAGCCCGCATAGGATTATCAATCACCTGGAGCAAGTTAACTACCAAGAACCCCTAATTGTTCATCATGAAGAGGTTATCACTCCAGTTGATGATTTAATTATTCATCACGAAGAAAGTGTGAATGAACTTAATGAAATTGTTCCTGCGTGGGACGAAGTAACTCCACAAGAACCAATTATAACTCCTGCTTATGATGAGCTAGTTCCTCAGCCTCCAATTATAATTCCAGCCTGGTCAGAAGAGATTGAAGCAGAATACACAATTGAGATTGTCGATATTACCGACGAAGTAAACGCAAAGGATCTTGCTAGTAAATATGATTCTCTTTGGAAGGCAGCAAATGACTATCAATCAGCTCAAATAAGCGGTGCGGCCATTGGGCTACTAACCATTGGTGTCCTTGCTCAAAAGCCTAAATGTACAGCTGTTCAAGCGTGGATTAAATCAGTATGGGTTGAGTACTACACTCGCAAGGCAGGAGTAGATTTACAAAATAACGTAAATTTGGATTTCTCAATTTGCGGAAACATTCCCTATACGGTTCCTGAGTTAATGGAAGAAGTATCAATATGAAGAAGATAACCCTGCTATTCTTAGGGGCATTAATAGCAGTCGTCGCCATTTATGATGTCTATGTACTGTCTAGCGCAGGCGCAGAGGCAACCATAAGCAGCGTTATCATAAGCCTGTCGCATGATTTTTTAATTATTCCATTCCTTGCTGGAGTTCTGGCAGGTCATCTGTTTTGGAGAATGGATTCTAATAAGGACGTAAAGTAATGGGACTGTTTAAAAAGCTAAAAAGCATTTTCTCAAAGCCTGCCCAGCAAAACAGCAAGCCTAAAGCTCCAATTAAAAAGGTTGCCATCATAGTGGGTCACGGAAACGGAGACAGCGGGGCAATGGGATGGAATGGCGTTTCTGAGTTTGACTATAACTCGGCAGTAGCTAAGTCACTTGAGATATCGGATACAGGAAAAGAGATCAAAGCATTCTATAGGTCAGCATCTGGAATAACTGGAGTAGCAGCATCGGCCGTTAAGTGGAATCCAGACATCGTTATCGAGCTACACTTAAATGCTTTTAACGGAAAGGCGCTGGGATGTGAAGTTTTGTGTTTAGAAGGAAATACTGCATCTGGTGAAAAAGCTCGCGACTTCGCCGAGAAATTTGCGGCAAAGTTCAACAGAGTAAAAAGAAGAGATAATGGAGTAAATTGGATTGCTTCTTCTGATCGTGGTGGACTAAGCCTTAAAAAGCTATCATCAGTTCAGTATAGCATTTTAGTTGAGCCATTTTTCATTGATAATAAGAATGAGTGGGTCGACCAGCAAGAATATGCAGGATTTTTAAAGGAATGGATTAAGGAGTTAAAATAATGAGTGAATATAGTATGTTTTTTGGAGACGAAGGAAAGTTATCTACTAAGTATGACAATGTCCCTACTAGTGGACTATTAGATCAAAAAGAAGCTGATCCATTTATAAGTAAAGATACAGCAAAAGCATTTGCACAAGGATCACAAGCAGGAGGCTTGGGTTCAGGACTTATGGCAGGAGGGCTAGTTGCTGCAAATCCATACGTTGCTGGTGGTGGTCTAATTCTTTCACTTGCAGAAGCTCAGAAAAGATCAGAGCAAGAGGATGAAGCAAATAGAGTGAGAGCAGCAGAGGAAATGAAGAAAAATCAACTAGCTCAAATAAACTCAGCAATCGCTATGGCCAGAGGATTATCATAATGAGAAGGCTTAAGTTTCTAATAAACGAAGCTAGACAGAATACAAACACAACTGAAGTTGAAAACATTTCAGATGCTCTATGTGGGCAGCTATTAAGCAGAGGGCAAGACTTCATTCAGGCATTCTTATTCAGCAAGAACGTAGAAAATAGATTATTTAGAGCTGAGCAAACATATACAGCAAACGCAACGACAACTGTATTTGCACTACCTGATGATATTTACGCTGAGAACTCAGTGAACACTGTTCAACAGATAACTCCTACTAGTTCATCAAGTCCAATATACTCTCCGATTATTCAAATCCCAGAGCAGGATAGATCGAGACAGTTTGGGTATTTTACTAAAAATAGAAGTATTGTTTTGTCGGTAGTTCCAACGTCACCATTTGATATCTTGGTTACATATAATAAGAAGTTACCAACATTGGCCGTACGATACGGAACAGTTTCAGTAGTAGCTCCGACGACACTAACTCTTGCAGTTGGATACTCTGATCTAACAACAGTAGATGATTACTTTACAGTTATAGATAGCACAGGGTCGATCATTGTTAGCAATTTAACAATTGTTTCTCAAGTGGCAGGATTAATAACAGTTGCGAGCACTACTGGAATAACAGCTGGAATGCACGTTGTTCCTGGTAAATATTCCACAGATACATCTCAGCTCCCATCAGAATGCGAATCAGCGATGATCTACAGTCTTGAACTTATGATCAATGCAAAGCAATCAAGTAAAGATATTCCAGTGGCAAAAACATTTTCAGAAGAGTTTTTAAATACCATAGCTGACATGTTCGCGGACAATTCGGGCGATACATTTCAGCCGCCAGTTACGAGGTACTCAGAATGGGTATTTTAATTAAGCAATTTGGTGGAATAGATCAAAAATCTAATCACTTAACAAGAAAGCCAGAAGACCTAAGAGATGCTAGAAATATTGCATTTGATACTAGTGGGTACATTGTAAAACGACCCGGCACGGAAGCTGGGTTTGCATCTCCTTCTGGCACCATTGACTCTTACTATTTTAAAAGTGCTGATGAGATGTTTTTTGTAGTAAATGAGTCCAATAAGATCGAATTCTACAAGCAAGATTCAGCAGGAACGAATACCAAACTAACAAGATTTACTCCAGATATAACAACTACAAGTTATGCAAATGCTCAGGCAATAGTTGGAAGTTTATCTTGTGCTGAATATTTAGGCTGTCTTGAGTTTACATTTACAACGGGCACATATGATGTAATGAAGTATGATACAGATACAGTTTATTTTGCTGGGATTCCTGCGACAATAGCAGTTGAATCTGGAGGTACAGCTGGTCCGTTGTTTTTTAGAACCTTTTACGAATATACAGACTATAAAGGAAATATTTTTTACGGGCCGTATACACAGACAAGCGGATATGCAGACAGTACAATTACAGTGAATACATTTTACGGTGATATTACTAATCCAAATAATGGATTTTTTAGGAAAAGAATAAGCCTTTCCCTAGCAGCAGCAGCAACAGTATCGCTAAACTCTGGGTCTAGATCATTTACATCAACGGCAGTATCTGGCTTTGTAGCTGGTGAAAAAGTTCTCATTCAGACATTTTCAGTATCAATGACAGCAAGAGCACCTGGAACAACAATAACTAAAACAAACAACAACTCTACATTGGTCTATATGGACTCGTGTGAATTAACTATAGAATCTGTAGTTGGACTAGTTGTAACATTTACAGCGGCTTCATTTACAGACAGTCTTTCTATTGTAATAAATAATCCATTTCCAGTAACGACTACATTTTATGTCGGATCAAGAACTAGAATAATTTGTTCAACATCATTCTCAGCAAATCTCGACTATGATAGACAGTTTGCGTTTCCAATTGGAGCTTCATCACTTACATTTGCAATAGTTCCAGATTACATAATAAACAGAGTAGAGACACTAGACCTTTTATCATACTACGACATTACTACTTCAAAACTAAGACCTCCTAGATGTAAATACATTGCTACTTACGGCGGGCAACTTGTTGTCGGAGCAGCGACTGGTATATATGACTTCAACAATAACTTTAATGTATTTAAAAACGACGACCTGGTTTTCTATTCTGATATTTCAGAAGGCGATCTTGGGGAAAACTTTACTGCTACAAACTTTGAAGTAATCGGTAACACATTTGACGGATCAATTACAGGTATGGCCAGAGTTAGAGACTCGCTCGCCATATTTAAAACAAGAAACGTATTTGCAATGGATGGTGTTCTAGCTCAAGGTGAATATTCACTAAGAAGAGTTGAGACAAACGGAGCTGGCTGCCTAAGCCATAAATCAATTTTGGCAAATCAAGATTTCTTGTTCTTTCAAGGACAGGATGGTCTGTACACATTTACCGGATTTAAAGTGGACAAGGTAACAACAAAACTTGATCCATTTTTTGCGGCAATATCTTCCACTGACCTACAAAAAACAAGATCATGCCTAGACCTTGCGAACGATAGGTGGCTATTCTACGTTAACAGTGGGTCTTCACATTATATTGTGGCATTTGATTTCAACTATAAGCAGTGGCTGATATGGGACGGATTAGATTGCTCTTTAGGGTTATCGTGTACAAATGACTATGTCGTGAGACTATTGTCAAGCAGCTCTAAGAAAATGAACTCGAGTTTATTCCAGGATTCTAGTGTGGCATTTGAGGCATACATAAAAACAGGGTGGATGGACCTACAAAAACCATCGTTGCAAAAAAAAGCAAACCAGCTAAGAATGTTTTCGTTTAATCCGACAACTGCAATATACTCAATCAGCCATTATATCGACTGGAATGAGTCAAAGGTAAAAACAAGTACTGTAACAATACCGTCAGGATTTAACACTGAACTACAGAAGCTAGACATTCGCACATGTCAGTCGTGGTCGGTTAAAATATCTAACTCAGAAAACAAGAACATCTGTATTTCTGGAATAGATTTTGGACTTGAGCCTTGGCAAGTGGTGGACAAAAATGCCTAGTCTATTAAAAGAAAAACTTGGGTATACAGATCAGCATTCCAGTGTGGAAGATGCAGTGAATAGCATTGTTAAACTACTAAACGGTAGCAGTACCAACCAGGCAAAATCAAGCACTACCACTTCTATAGGTCTATTTGCTCAAGGTACTCCGACTGGAACCCTTTCAGCGGCAGAAAATCTTGTTACATTTACCAATCTAATTAGCGATCCCCAGAGTGCATACTCAAGCGGTACTTATACTGTTCAGGAAAGTGGATACTACTCAGTAAGTATAAAGCTATCTATAGGATGTACGGCAGCAGCTGCCGGGAAGTTATTTTTCACTTATTTAAAAAACAATAGCTCTGATGTTGCTACAGATATAATTACTGCAATCGGAGGAGAGACTTATCTTAGTGGCAAGATAGTACTTAATTTTTACTATTTTAACGCTGGAGATCAGTTGCAAGTGTATAGCTACACCAACACAGTCTCTCCATCTTTCTCGGCAGGATTTAATAGCTACTTTTCAATCGTTAGAACTGGAAATTAGGTCAGTTATAAATTACAATTTTAATATGAGGTATAATATGGGTATAGGAAGTTATTCAGCAAGTGATCTAAACGGATTAGGGGAATTTAAGCTAGATCAAAATGAATTAGATAAATTTCAGTTACCAGGTGTAATGGATGCTGAAGGTGTTCCTACATCGAATAAAGACAAAAGCTATATGCTCATGGGTTCTACACCAGAAGAACGAGCTGGTGAAGCTGCTGGTAGATTCAATGCTGAAAACTACTATGGTCCATCTAGTCAGATCGGTGAGGACTCAAGAGCATTTACAAATATGCTAAAAGGCAAGCTAACTGAAGGTTCAGCTGATGCTCAGAAATACCTAACTACTCAAAATAGAAAAAGCGGTCTTGCTGATGCAAAAGCTCAATTCTCGGGTGTTAATAACATGGCTTCGTCAGAGCAAAACAGAAGAAACACTATGTTTCAAGCCGATGCTCAGAATAGAAACTATCAAAATGAGCAAGTTGGAAATTATGGAAAAGACGTTGGAAGAAGAGTTTCTGGAATTGAAACACTGGCCGCTAGTGGGGCTGGAAGATCAATTGCATCTACTCCTATTCAGCAAGCATCAAACAGCGGAACAATGCCATGTTTGGCCCTACTTGGTCTTGGATTAATGTCAAAAGAAACATATGCATCAGAGTCTGGTTTTATCAATAAAGAATCTCTTGAGTATATAGGATATGCTATTTTAACAGCTCCACTAATACCTATTCTTTATAGAAACATGAGTGCAGCAAAAATCTACTCATATTTTGCTCATAAGTATATTGGCCAGCTTACCGGTAAAAATAAAAACATAATTGGAAAAGTTATCATTTTAATTGGTAAACCTATTTGTAAGACAGTTGGGTGGATTAATGGATAGGCTAGAAAAACTTAGAGCTCAAAAAGAGCTGATGAGGATTGCTGAGTTAAATCGTAAATCTGAATTTATAGATGAATGGAAAACAGCTGAAGATATGAGACATTTCTCACCAGAAGAGAAATTAACTCCAACTCAAGATAACAGTGGATATATAGATGGGCTAATTCCAGAAAGAACATCTTTGGGAAATAGGGCAAAAACTATTGATAAGGTATTTCTTCCAGCAGTAATGGATACATTTAAAACACCCGAAGACTTTAGAGAAGCTACAGATATGGGACTACAGGATCAGATTATGAATAGCGATGGATATCTTCCACTAGTTGGTGCTCCAAAAGGAAACAGAAAGCCAGTACAAGAACAATTATACCCTAAAAAGAGATCATAATATGATGCCAGATAGATTCGACGAATTGGCCAGAAGAAAAAAGCTAGAGCAGTTAAAGCCAGCAATGGGCGAACAGACTGTACTAGATGAATCAGCTCCCGAGGCTATGGATGTACCAAGTGAAGTTCCTGTAGAGGCTCCAACAGAAGAAGCCGTTCCACAAGAAAAAGAATGGTATCAAAATAGACAAGTTGCTGATGCTCTAGTTGGGGCAACTCCTACACTCATAAACCTATTAACGGGAGCTAGTGCAAACCATACCGTCAGAGGATTTGATCAAGCAAATACATATTTAAAAAATAGAGCAACTCAAGATCTTCCTACAAAAGATAATACATTTGTTGAAGATGTTGACGGTAAACCAGTAATTGGAATGAGAGTAGATTCGGTTGGTAAACAAGCATTTTACCAGCCAAAAACAATTCCTGGTGCGGCCGCTGGGTCAAAAGGATCTGCTGGCAACTTTGTTGTTTATGACATGTTCGACCCTGCTACAAACACATCAGTTGGAGTCACGTTCAGCGGAAGAGATAATAAATGGTTTGATAATGCGGGTAGCGAATTCACGCCGCCACCTCAAGCAATATTTAAAAAGAAAGCCGATAAGATGTTCAGCACTGAAGATACGCAGGGAACAAAAAAAGGATTTGTATATAACGAAGCTGCTCCGGAAGGTAAAAAGGTTAAACCAATCCACGTTGAACCAGGAAAAGGAACTACGTACGGAAAGAACGTAACAAAAGGACAAGCTGATCTTATTGAAACTGGGATTAAAGAAGGACAAAAAGCAGGTCAAGAATTAACAAACCAAGCAATTGAAATAAATGATGTAGTAGATACTATGAAAACGTCAAAAGACGCAAGAATAGTTGCCTCTTCTATATATGGACTAGTAAGAAACGTCGAAAGCAAGGGCGTACTTACTGATGATGACTTCAAGAATATTTCAGGGGAAAAATACGAATCATTTAAAACTAGAATGAAGCGTATGATAGACACACAAGCCTTTGGAGACATCGAAGAACTTAGAAAGTCATATGTTGGATTGGCCGAAAAAATCAAAGCTAAAATAGAGCAAAAAAGAGATGCTATTCCTGGAATATATGCTCCGAATACAAAGCAATCTCAAGACGCACTTAAAAGTGTAATTCCAAATATGAATATTGGTAAAACTCCAGAAGAACAGTACAAGGAAATAGTAAACAGAGCCAACACTGTTTTTAGAGATCAAAACAAAAAGAGAATGTTTCTTGATAAAAAACGCAAAGAATTAGGATTATAATAATGGGAAAATACGACAAGCTAGACCAAGAGATGCGTGATTTCGAGAAGAATGGTGAGTACAAGCCGACTTCTCTTGACGAAGAAATGGCGCAATTTGAAAATCAGGATATTCCAACTCAAAAAACAAGTGTATATGACCCTGCAAATCCTCAAGCTGACGTAGATTATTTTGCACGAGATAAAGAACTTCTAAAGCAGTACAATGTGAATAGAAGGAATCTTGGGAAGAACCTATCAGTACTAGCTAAGCCAGTCTCTATAGGTGTATCCCCAATACTGGAAGCGGTAAGAGCTCCATTAAAGTACATTGCCGAAAACGTAGGCGAGAACACAAGCGAAACACCTCCAATTGACCATGAAGCCGAAAGAAAAAGTGGAATATATCCATCAGATAGAGCAACAACGACAAACCTATTAAAAGATTTTGCCAATGCACTAGGAATAAAATCACAGCCAATAGCGAGCGTATCAAGCAAGGAAGATCCTGAAACAGCAGCTGAAGTAGAGGGACTGCTCAATCCATACAATCTGGCCGGAATTGCACTTGATGTCCAGGTTGGAAAAAGAACTCCAGAGGTAAAGCCAATTGTTACTGATAAGTTCAAAATGGCCAAAGCATTCATTGAATCAAAGTCTACAAACAGACAGTTGTTGCAGAAACTAAAAGATAGCGGAAAGCTTAACGACGTTGCTGCTATGATGGCAGAAGATCCAGACACATATATTCGCCCGTTTTCATCAGCTAAAACACTTGATTATTTGCAAGGTCCAGAAGAACTAACTAAATCAGTTACTGGAGAAGTGTCAGGAAGAAGAGTTAAAGGAGAAGGAAAAATAGCTCAATTAGTTGAAGAGCAGAACGTGGCAGTTGAGAATATGCCTCGTGATACTTATTATGTAGACAAAGTTGAAATTGTTCAAAACGCAAAAGCAGCGTTAAGGGAAAAAGGTCTTCTTCCAACTCAAATAACGGCCGCAGAAAAACTAATTGAACAAATTGTAAACGCCACTCATCCTGATAAGCAAAAGATCTCTATGATTAGAGATGTTCAAAATTCTGGTATGGAAGTAAAAAGGCTAGCGGCACAAATTGCTGATGAAAGCCTTAGACAAATTGACGGCCTTAATGCTGAAAAAGTAGGCGTTATGGAAAACCCTCCAATTGCAACTGGAAGCGGTGGAATGCCAATGAAGGTTGCTGTATCAGAGGCAAGACTAAGCGAAATCAACCAAAATATGTCCGACATTAAATCTGGAAAAGCACCTGCTGGAAAAAACTTCAGTAACCTTGCTAAGTTGATTAAAGAAAAAGCTCAATTAGAAGAATTCATAAAAAACTCTGATCCTATTACTGAAGATGCCTACAGAGATATGATCAGCAAGAGAAACCTTGAACCAGCTGGTTATGCTTCTACCATAAGAAGACAAGGCAACAAGCTGATGGATACTCAGGGATTGGAGCCTATATCTGAAATGGGGGCGGCAAACGCAGCTGGAATGGCATTAGAATCAGCAGGGGAGATTGCACAGAATACGGTCATGGAATCTGGACACATGAATGACAAGTTTCTTTTTGATATGAGAAACAAGGATATTTCTACAAAGATAAACCTTGCTGATCTATTAAAAAAAGAACGTATCACTGACCAGAACAAGTTAAGTATTCCAATTGGATCTGGTCTTAGAGGATTCGCCAGAGAAGGTTTAAACTTAAGCGATGAATACCTAAGACCATATGCAAGCAAGATAAATCAAAGCGGTATAAATAAGGGCGTGGCTTATATGAATGCAGCAAGGAATCCATTAGCAATAACTCTTGCTTCATTTGAGATACCAAGAGAATCAAGTGCGATAGTTAACAATAAAGATGCAGTACTTGCAAAGCTTGCTCAAGAGGTAAAAACTCCACAAGAGGAGCATTACTTTATTATGTTTAAAGATGTACTAGAGAATCAGCCATATAGAATTAAAGAAATGTTGCCAGCAATGGTGATGTATTTCCCTCACCTATTTGCACAAGATAAGTACAACAGAATTGACTGGAAAGTAGACCCATCAATGTTGCAAAAAGCCCAACAAGATCTTAAACTAAATAAAGACCTGTCTCCTTCTGATAAGGCGCTAAAAATGGACGACCTTATCAATAAAGGCGAACTACATGATTAAGAAACTTGGTGCTGAAATTATATTGCTAGGGATGATACTTCCCTTTTCAGTTTGGATAGTGAGTTCAATATATGACTTAAGAGCATCAGTTTCAGATATAACGGAAATGAAAGAAGACGTTAAGATTATAAAAGTTTGCCTAATTACAGGCCAGTGTAGGAAGTGAATATGAACGAAGTATTAAAAGAAGTTGTTGAGTGTGTAGACGTAGAAAAACTATCAGTATTGCTTGTTAACAAGTTAGTGCTTGGATCACTTAAAAAAGTAGTAGAAGATTCAAGTAATAAGTTTGATGACGTAATCTTTGCTGAACTTTCTCCGTTAATGGAAAAAGAAGCTAAGAAACTTATCGAAGTTCTACTAGAAAAAGCTAAGGCATAATTATGACTGCGAAGATAGTCAGTGCAATTCTAAATTGGTTATTCGTGACAGTTGTTTCACCGATACTTTATTATTTGTATGACTATCTTCGTTTAAAGAAGATTGAAAAAGCATCAAAGAAGGCAGCAGATGATCTTAAAAACGCAAAAACTAAAACTGATATTGACTCTGCTTACGATAAGCTTCCTTAGTTCATGTAAGGATGGATTCCCTAAAATATCACCAAAAGAAAGATGTATGGTCGTTATTGCTGATAGACCTGAAGAAAGCTATTGCCGATGTCATGAGTACTCATGGACCCAAGAGGGAATAGGTCGTACATCAGAATCAACTAACTATGAAATTCAAAAATGCAATAAGATAATCGGATTCAACCCAGACGATACAGTGGCTATTTATAATTGGCAGGAAAAAATTCGTTTATTTTTGTTGAGAAAAAACCGCTAATAATTTTTTACGTTACTAGCGGAACAACAATGAGTGACTGCGAGATCACATAGTTACTTTATTATATTTAATTTTAATTCTATGTCAACTAGTGACACCAACCATATTCGTCCGCGTCAATTTCTTTGTTTCTCTCGGTACATTTAGGGCAGAATCGCTCGCCTATAATAGATAAAAAAGTAACGTCACAATCATGACCTAGGCACTTCCGGTCTTTCGATTCCACGGCAGGAAGCAGTCTCTTGCTTGACCATGAACCACTATTACAGCGATTGCAGAACTTATTCTTCTTAGACGTGAACTCAGTTGGCTTTCTTTTTCTTTTACATAGTACGCATTTCATACATCACCAAATATCTTTTCAAAGACAATTCCTGGACGAACTAAGAAATATTTTACATTGTTTTTTAAACAGGTGGCGCGAAAAGCTTTTTGCTGTTTACTCAAAACTGATTTACCAGTTTTAATTTCTATTGATATAAACTGACCTTGATCAGTGAAGCCGATTATGTCTGATGAACCCTTTAGTCCGAACTTGATATATCTGCCCTCTTCAGTTTTTACATGCCCAGAAGTATTGGACCAACAAACCCATGGGCGATTAAGAGAAAGCCAAAATAGGCACTTCTTTAATAAAAGCTGATGTGATTTAGTTGATCCGTCTAGTTCTACTGTATTGTCTGTGTCCAACATTTATCCGAATGGTCGCAAAATTTACAAAGGTAAAAAGAGCTTGATTTATATTTTCGTTCTGGTTCTGACTCCATTCTAGCAATTTCTTTTGCTCGATTAATATAAAATAGTGCTTCCATTTTATTACATTTGATTCTTTCGGTATAAAGTTCTTGAGTATCCTTGTTGACTACCATAAATAGAGCGCGTTCAAGCGATTCCTTTTCCATATAAGTCAAACACTGAACATAGTAATTGATATTGGTTTTCTTTAATCCATCCTTTACGAACTTTTTAAAGCTATCGTTCTTTGCTGACTTGATCTCTAATAAGTGCCATTTATCAGACTCAGGTAGACCGCGAATGACTCCATCGATATGCCAGGCAAGCATCTCATCTTCGCCACCGTACTGGCCGTTTTCATCAGTCAATACCTCAAACCCAGCTTCCTTAAGCCACTTGATAACTAGCGCCTCAAAGGCATTACCAGTATCAAATATACGATTAACTCTTGGGTCGAGTATTTTTACTGGTTGGTGGAAAGAGTACCATAGTTTCCTATCGCACTCTTCACCTATACCAGATAGCCCCATGTAGTTACGCGATTCGCGCATTTCTGCGCGTTTTGTAATCGCTTGATCTATCAATGCCAATGTTGTGTGAAGGGCACCAGGGATCTTCATTATTTAAGCCATGGCTTTGATGGAACGCCTAATGTAGATGCTACTTTATCTACAGCAGCTTGCTCTCTGTTTACCACTGAGTAGTATTTTACTTGGTTTGTTTTAGCTGTATTGCCGTCAGTCCCTGTAAACTCTCTAACTTCAAGATGTGCTTTAAGCGGTTTCTTATTCATGAGTTCATCAGTGTCAGCAATCTTATTAGGATTAGGATGACCGATAAAAGTAGCGATAGTTTTTAGTGACTGAAGAGCAATTCTCTCAGCTTCAAGAGAAGCATTTCTGATATTTAATCTGTCAGCAAAAGTTGCTCCGGCCATATTTCCAGCTACAACTTCAAAAGTAAGAACAAGCATTGCACCACCTTTAGCTGTATCCTTAACTTCAGCGCCAACTAATTGTGCTTCATAGTCACCTGCTGGCAATAATGTATGACCAGCTTTCTCTCTTTGTAGTTCAACATTTGATAAATCTAAATTTAATTTCATTGTTATTTCCCTAATATTTTGGACATGATTGTCCCTAAGTTTGCGTCTTCGTATTTTGCCAATTTGCCAGACCGATCTTTGGCCAGAGGTGCTTCACTGATATCAGTAACTAGCTTGCGGATTCCGTTACCTTCTTCATCAATAAATACACGATAGAATAATACAACATCGAACCATGACTTAATTGAATTCTTAGTCGATGAACCTGGAATATTGAATGATTCAAGTTTTTCAAGGCCGTCTTTTTCTACAGCGTCTAGGCATGTAAAAATTACAGAGTAATCACTTAGATCTCTATAGCTCTTTACCAGTAAGGCCATCATGTCAGCATACTTTCCATACATGGGTAGGATGTTCTTAGGTAGCCCATAGTGCGGATCACGTTTTAACTGAGTAAGAATCAACTGAGCTATTTCAGTGAGAGAGTCTATAAAGATAAATTTATACTTATCCTTATATGCTTGTGTTTGAAGTTCGTTAAAGATTTCCTCTAGTGAAGATGCTGGATTAGTTGGATCAACCTCTATTACGTCGATGTTGGTTCCATCTAAACATGCTAGGCCGGACTCGGCACTGATAATCAGTATTTTATCTTCTGGTTCAGGTAGCGTTCTTACTAATGAAGTCTTGCCGATTCCAGACGGACCGACGACAAGCATAGCAATTCTTCTAGTGGCAATGTGAGCTGTTTTCTTAATTGTTATCATTTTTTACCTCAACTCGAAACGATGGCTTACTCGGAGTAATAGTGACCATCGAATCCAATAATGTTTTACGTTCATCTTTTTTGTACTGAGAGTAAGTAATATCGTACTTAACCTTAAATAGACTTGGATTGTACTGAGCTTTTTCCTGGTCTACTTTAATGCTATAGGTATTCCCTATGGACAGCTTCAATTCGTCCAGCATGAACGATGTAGTTCCATCATCTTTTAGCTGATCTTTTAACTCTGTCCAAATGTCTGCCTCAATATGATGGCGTTCATTCTTTGCATTGTCTTCGATTTCTTTAAGTTCTTTCCATCTAATAACTAGTGATTTAATTAACATTGCTGTATCTCCTTTTCATTGTTATAGTCAGACTAGAAAAACACGATTACTATGTCAATGAAATAAATTATGACCATAAACGAATATTTAAAAAGCAGAAAATTATCCTATAAGAAAATATCTATCGTATTAGAAATAGATGTTGCTCATGTTTATCGTGCTCTTAATGGAACACGAAACTCATTGGGCACAATCGTCAAACCAAGCGAAGATTTTCTACAAAAGCTGAAGAAACATTACCCTGCTTTGGCGAAAATCTATCTGGAACTCTTGCAACAGAATTCAGACTCCAAATAGTTTCCTTGTCGAACTTTTTTTCTAGGTTATTAAATGTCCAGTTTTCATGAAATTTCTTTTGTTTCCTTACCCACTCAAGCTTTTGATAGTGTAGCTTGCATTCTCTTTTTTTTCGCTCTTTGGCTTCTATGGGACTCTCATTAAAAATAATCAGCTCACCAGACTTTTCCTTTAGCTTCTTTTTCTTTATCTCTTGAACATGCCCACAATGAGAGCATTTTAAATCCACTGACAGCATGATGATAAAACAGTTCGAGCAGTTCTTTACTGATTCATCCAATACGCGCTTTGCTCTGGCCTTAGGATCAGCATATAAATCTACTTCCCTAATCTTATAGGGTCCACCATGTCTGAAAATATTACCAGCGTTGTCGAGTACAATGCAGTTCTTCTTTCCTGGTGCTGATCTTAGTCCACGCCCCACTGCTTGTAGATACCATATCAGTGACCAAGTTGGCCGCGCTAGAATTATACAGCTAACAATCGAACAATCGAATCCAACGCTAAAAATATCCACGTTAACCAGTACATCTATTTTATTATTCTCAAGAGCAAACTTGGCATAAGTTCTTTCCTCTTCAGTGGAACTAGCATCACAATGAATTGCCCTTATTCCTCTTTTGTTAAACGAATCCATTAGTCTCTTAGAGTGTTCAATGGAAACAGCAAAACAAATTGCAGGGCGCATTTCACCATACTTTATATAGTCGTCAACTATGTTGCCAACGACCGTGGACTCGCTCATTAATTGTTCAAGCTGATCTCTTTTAAAGTCACCTGCAACTATTTTGATATCAGACGTATCAACTAGGTGAGGAACATAAGTTATCTCGGGAACTAGATAGCCCGAGTCTCTCAGTTCAAACCCCATGATAGGACAAACGACTTCGTTGTAGTTCTTGTTTTGAGAAGTATTAAATGGCGTACCTGATAGGCCTAAGAAATAGGCTGACTTGTAGCTCTCATATATTGGGTCATAGTTCTTGTGTTGCTCATCTATGATCACTAGGCATTCTTGATCAGCATAGGGAAACCGCGACCTGGAGTTTAGCGTATCGACACTGCATATTTGAATCAGTTTGTTCGGATCATAACTATTACTTCCGGCCATATAAACTGAGTGGGGGACTGAGTATTTGCTTAGCCTATTAGACAGGTTCTTTACTAGCTCTCGACCTCTGACAATCATTACGCATGGAAAGTTATGCTTTAGGCAGTCGTTTGACAGGTAGGCGGAAATCTCAGATTTTCCTGCACCTGTCTGAGCATAGAGAATCACTGCCTTGTTTCCTTTGTGGAAATGGTCGAAAATCTCTTGCACTGATCTTATTTGATAGTCTCTCAGTTTCATAGAATATCGGGGTGAAAGTAAACAATATATTCTTTTGCAGTTGAATCAACGCGGACCCAGTTCCTATCCTCAAGCACCTTAAGCACTCTCTTGAGTACAGTGACATCGATCTCGCGATAATACCTTTTCATCTTAGAGATAGGGATACCGGATTCAATGACCTTCATTTTCGCGTCTTCGATCACTCTTAGTGCTGTCCTATATAATGCTGATGTATCCGAATTGTACCAGAACGCCTCAACACTTACTCGCTGCCATTCGATAAACTCAATTGCCTTTTTAACTGATTCAAATGTTACAACTTGCGGCATTTTACCCGCACTTGACCCCATGAATTCTATTAGGAATGCAATCTTAGGAAGCAATCCAATGTACTTTGACTGAAGGGATTCCAAGGCAGAATCAGTTGTTCGGTTCGCTCTGTTTTGTTGGACTGTATATTCGTGATCGAGAAACAATTCCCTAGCGTCCAGGGTAAATTCTATTTCATAGTTGCAATCTAAGTTATACGCGCACCAAAACTTATTCTGAATCTCAGTGTAGTTAGGTTCGACGTCTCTAGATACCATGCGCTTGTTTGACGACTTTACAAAGAAATATAAAAACCTTTGCAGGAATCCATCGTTATCAACCGTTCCTTTTTTAACACCTGATAGTGAGCTGTTTAGAACATCATCCTGGACACCTGTTAGCATACATGCTGATAGTTTCTTGATTTCAACGTTTAGCCCTGCCATGGTCATATGAGAGTAACCCTCTCTATCTGTACCGTTGGCGGCTTTTAGGAATAGAGGTCTGAGCGGTTCATTACCCTTCTTTTCCATTTGTGCCATTAGGCCCTTAAACTCTGACTGATGGATTAAGATACATCGCTCTTGGTTCTTGTGCATGATCTCGATTAGTTTCTCAGTAGTCCCTGACTGAAATCTCAGTGTAGGTCTGCTCATATTTATTTCAGCCAGTTCCTTTTGGAGTTCCTGGCATTTATCTTCAGCTTCAACTAGGGCGATATCGTCTTCTTCTGCGAATGCCTTTTTTCTTTTCTTGTGCTGGACATAGAGTCTTTGCTCTAATCGTTCTTGTGCTTTTAGTTCATCCTTAGGTCTGTTTTGTACTGCTAGGATGATCTCTTCGAAGAAATGCAGCCCACATCCCATAATAGAATCTTTTTTAACTCCAGAGGGTCCAACGGTCATTCCGAATAAGTTAGGCCGGACACAGAAGCCATCTGGTTTTCCTTTGGGATATATCAGTATGCGTCCTTGTAGTAGTGACCCTAATCCAATTAGCATAGTTCCCATAATCCCATCGGGATTAACGGCCATACGTTCAGCGTGATCGAGGCAATATTCCTGGTAAATCTTGGGAAATATTTCAATAGGCATTTCGGTCGCAGTTCTTGAGAGTTCGCGTTCACCAAATAAAACGGGTTGTGACCATCCTGCTGTAGTGTGAACATAGTCAACTCTTGTTTCGAATTTGTTAGCAAGTTGAGTGACTAGTTCGGGATTTTTTGTATATATGTTTTTTCTAAACTCGGCTACCCAGTTCATGCAATTGGCAGTGTCGTTATCACCTATGTAGCTTTTACCTAGTTTTTCTTTTGAAAGAAAGTACTGATCATTTGCAAAGTTTGATCTATCAGTGGCAAGTAGATTCTGGACTATAGCATCGTCGCTAGCACCTTGATTAAGCATACTGCCTGCCATTGAGGTAATAGTTGACCAGCGCCCAGGTCCACCGGAATCAATTTCTTTAGGTAGTAGCTTTTGAGCTGATAGGTATGATGGCGCACTGATTACAGTTCCAAGGCGTTCAAGTTTTTCATATGAGATTTCTGGTAGATCATCAGTGTCTATGTCGAAAAAAGTTTGTGACGATATCCACTTATAGTGTCCGCCATCAGGATGCTCACTTGGTGGGAGTACTACATATTTATTTCCAAGAAAAACTTCGCAAACGGCCTTCCCATTTATCTTAAACGACATGATCGGACGCTGCCCTGGTTTTAGTGGTTCTTTTAATCTGAAAAACGCACCAAACCCTTTTGCTCCACGCTTGCTGACTAGGTAAGGGATGTCTAGGAACTTGTTAACTCGATCAATTGTCTCTGGGTCATCGGTATCCATATCAAGACAGCATATACCGTCTGATCTCTCACCAACTAGCATTGCAAGCCCAGTATAGTGACGAATGTTTCCGCCTGAAAACCAGTAATCAATTAAGTCCTCAGTGACTATTACTTCATTCCATCCATCAATCGAGGGATGTTTGCCATTTACAGGGATACATTGAATTTTCTTATTGAGATATTCGTAGTGGAGACTTTCAATTGACATGGACGCCTTTGCACCGTCTTAAGTAAAAGACCAGGGAGCTACCCTGGCCGTATTTAATCCAACTGAGTAAAGACGAATAAACCTAGTTAGGAGAAAATGATCAGTTTGTTCGGTTGGCTATGTCAATGGTATTTTTGTAATATTTTATTTGATCTGTTATCTATTGTTCTTGATCGTTATCTATTGTTTCTTCTTCTTTAAGTTCAATCACTAAGTTGCCTTCTTTCCATTCGAACTTGACAACTTCTAAACCTTCGCTTGCTATGTTTCGTTTACACCATGATTTGATTATTCCCATCGCCATTTCAGTGTTTAAATTCACGATCATCATTATTCATTCTCCTCTATGTAGTCACTAACCTTTTCCCAAACTGTTCCATACATATTGGACTCCTCTGCATTTCCATGCTTGATTTTATTTCTGAAAACATTCCTGTACAGCTCGCCCACTATTTGAGCGTTTTTTCTGGCATTGGTAATGATTTTTAATTCTTCTTCGTCTTCGCAATCGATTGTTATTTTAAATTTCACTTTATAAACTCCTTAAACGTCCAGGCAATTGCAAATAAGGCGTTAATAACGATCTGTACTGTTAATTGAGTTAGCCAATAATCTTTCACTTCTCTCTCCTTTTAATTTTCCATGGCATAAAATCATAAATAGCAATCGGATTAAACCAAGGTTTGTTTTCGTACCAATGTTCATTAATACTCCATGACCATTCATTGTTAAACGTAACTTGCCAGTGCCAATACCAAATTCTAATATTTATTGCACAGTTACTCACTTCTCTCTCTCCTTGCCTGAGTTGCGCGTGCTAGTTTGCCGCTATAATGACCAATAAATCGACTTCCCTTGTATATACCCTCTTCGTCGTATTCATTCATCTGACAATATTCATCTGCTTCTGTTGGGTGCAGCCAATTTTCCCTATCAGCGTAAAAATCGACCGCTGCCATTTCGCGCTTCAACTGCCCTTTCAGCGAGGCGATCTCTTTTTCAAGCTCGTTTATCTTGTTCAACGACTCGATAAGCGCAAAGGTGCTGAATGTTCTATCTAAATCAGTGCAGGCGTATGGTAAATTAGTCATTTTATATCCTTCTGCTTTTCTAAGAACTCTGCCCTCCAATCTTTGTCCTGAAATGACAAATCGAATGACTTAATTAGTTCTATAGCTTCTGCTAGTTTATGCTCAAGTTCTTCTATTTTTGCATAGAATGGCTTGTATGCATTTTGTTTTTTTCTTAAACACCTCAAGCATGGTTTTAGTTGTGAAAACCTACGCCT
>Ga0208426_1000080_pt1 | contig 20028 bp, 32 predicted proteins | sample DEB19_08_DNA_6_FD_184524 | JGI IMG/M metagenome (GOLD analysis project Ga0208426, IMG submission 184524) | Aqueous microbial communities from the Delaware River and Bay under freshwater to marine salinity gradient to study organic matter... | ecosystem: Environmental > Aquatic > Marine > Coastal...
AACACTTGTTGGTCTGGCCAGAATACATCAGAGAATCTTCTTGGGCAGATGATGCAGTCAATCCAAAGTTTGTAGTACTTGGTGGTGAGCCAGCAGAAGCGTTTGCTGACCTGCTGACTGAATACAACGGACCTGCATACATTACTGATCCAATGGAAGCAATGATTGCAAAACTGTCTACCAATACCTTCTTGGCTATGAAAGTTATTTTTGCAAATCAAATTGAACAGCTATGCAAAGTAGTTGGTGCTGATTACAATATTGTTCGAGTCATGTTAGAAAATGAAGGTCGACTTGGTTCAAGTCATTGGGCTGTGCCTGGTAGCGATGGTACACCTGGATTCTCGGGTAAGTGCTTTCCAAAGGATGTGCAAACATTCGAAACTGCATTGGTCAAGTCCGGACTCCATGTGGACCTGATTCGTGCTATTACAGATCTAAATAACGAAATGAGGACCAATGTCAAAGAATGATCCTTGGCAACATGTTGTAAAAGCACTACAAAATATCAAAGGTTTGGACGCAGACCCCATTGACCCCCGATGGGTTTTGTGTTATACTGATGGTATAAGAAATACTGTTATGGAGCACGGACATGCTAATTTGGATGATGTGCTACAAGTATTTGAAGACTTTTGTAAAGGTGCTGGATTTGTATTTGATCACTTTGCAATTGTTGATGAAGACGGTATTCCTGTAAATGGACTTAACTCAATAGCTAAACTGGAAGCAGGCGATGAAGATTAAACTGGTTAGTGATCTACACTTGGAATTCTCTGATATCAATATCACGAATAATGATAAGTGTGACGTTCTAATTCTATCTGGAGACATTCTTGTGGCACAAGATTTGCACGATCATCATGCCGCAGATTTTAGTCCATATAGCAACGGTGCGTTAGAAGACCTCGGACGTAAGCTGCAACGAGTTGCCCGCTTTCGTGATTTCCTTAAGCGTTGCAGTTTTCAATTCCCACATGTTGTTTATGTTGCTGGCAACCATGAATTTTATCATGGTAAGTTTTTTGCTGGTCTCGACTACTTGCGCGAAGAATGTGCCAAGTACCCTAACATTTACTTTTTAGAACGTGATATCAAGGTAATTGACGATGTAACATTCATGGGTGCCACATTGTGGACTGACATGAACAAAGGTGATCCGTTGACCATGCATGCCATTGAAGGTATGATGAACGACTTCCGTATCATTCGCAATGACAAGCGAGAGTTCGCTCGAATGAGTGCTCGTGATGTTGTTGATCGTCATGCTCGTACACTGCAATACTTTAGAAGTGTGTTGGCTGAACAACACGACAAGAAATTTGTTGTTGTTGGCCACCATAGCCCAAGTTTGCAAAGTATACACGAAAGCTATAACGATCAGTACTTGATGAATGGTGGATACCATAGCGACTTGAGTGAGTTTATTTTAGATCACCCACAGATTAAACTATGGACACACGGTCACACCCATCATCCGTTTGATTACATGATTGGTGAGACTAGAATTGTTTGTAACCCGCGTGGTTACGAAAACGAGGGGTACAGCGAAGATACTGGCTGGAACCCCGACATTGTTATTGAAATTTAAACTAAGGAGTTATTATGATTAGCTTACAGCAATTTTTTGAAGCAACCGGATTTCGTATCACCGAAGGTGGTGATTATGGGTGGGCTTGTTATGGTTCAAATTCATACCAATTGAGTTCGTGGAATGGTGTTCACGGTGATGGTGGATGGAGTGCCAACATTGTGTTTAGTACCAAGAGCCAAAAAGTTTATGAAGTAACTGCATGTGACTACACAAACGAACGTGCATATCGACTTATCAATCCCAAGTACAAAGATCGTCACGATGCAGAAGCATCAAGTCGCGATTCTCTTGGTAATCAAGCCTGGGATGATATTAACTATATTGATTTAGATGTTGAAGGTGATTTCTTGGAAAAGTTAGAAGCAATTGTAGCAGGTGAGGATTACGATACTCGTGTACAAATTCAAGTCGACTTTAGCGATGAAGAACTATTACAGTATATGAAACTGGCACACGATCGCGACATGACATTTAATCAGCTGGTTGAGGAAGCACTTCGAGTTGCAATTGAAAAATACAAGCTAGATGAATTCACAGATGATTACGGACAGGACCTGGGTTAAAATGGACAGTAAGTTATATGAAATTATGAACATCCTCTCGGAGGAATGTGCAGAAGTTGTGCAAGCAGTTAGCAAGTGCAATCGTTTTGGTTTGGATAATATCAAGCCCGGCAAGCCCCTAACTAATGCACAGCATTTAGAAGGTGAAATTGGTGATTTACTTGCCATGGTAGATCTGTTACAATTAAAAGGTATTGTAACAAGTGAAGGTCTCGAGGCTGCAAAGTTAGCCAAGGTTGAGAAACTAAAGAAATGGTCAAACATATATGAATGAATTTAAAGTAAGCGAAGTGTTTTATAGCGCACAAGGCGAAGGACGGTTTGTTGGAGTACCAAGTGTGTTTTTTAGAACATTTGGCTGTAACTTTAAATGTCCCGGCTTTGGTCTCCCAACAGGCGAGAAAACTACAGAGCCAGACGAAATTGGACAAGTTGTACATCTTTACAAAACGTTCAATGATTTGCCATTGGCACAAACTGGGTGCGATAGCTATGCAAGTTGGCATCCTGCGTTTAAGCATTTAAGCCCAACATACAGTGTTGAACAAAGCATTGATGCCATGTTGGATCTGACGCCCAACAATCATTGGATGCAAGACAACGGCAATGATGTACACTTGGTTATCACAGGTGGCGAACCGCTGTTGGGTTGGCAAATGCTTTACCCCGAACTGTTGAGCAATCCTCGCATGCGGGATCTACACAATCTAACATTTGAAACAAACGGTACTCAGCCGTTACATAAAGAGTTCAAAGACTTTTTATCCGACAGCTATCACTTGCCTAAAGATGCAATTACATTTAGTGTAAGTCCCAAGCTAAGTGCAAGCGGTGAGAAGTGGTCAGATGCCATCAAGCCAGAAGTAGTTGCCGAGTATCAACAACGTGGTCATGTTTATCTAAAGTTTGTTATTGACAACATCCTTGACTTTGATGAAGTTGATCGTGCTGTCAAAGAATATCGAGCAGCTGGGGTTTATGGTCAAGTTTATGTTATGCCAGTTGGCGGGACAGACAAAGCATACTTTTCTAACACACGACATATTGCTGACGAAGCACTAGCACGTGGATATCGTTATAGCCCTCGACTGCATGTTGACATTTGGTCAAACGGTTGGGGCAAATAACGGATAAATCAATGTGTGTTACACACAATTATAAAGGAATGAATGAGTTACCTATTTACAAGTGAATCGGTGTCAGAAGGACACCCAGATAAAGTAGCTGATGCTATCAGCGATGCCATTCTTGATTTGATCATGGCAAAACAAGACACAGCACTACGTTGTGCCTGCGAAACATTAGTCACCACTAATCGTGTAGTGGTTGCAGGCGAGTATAAGGGTGTATTGAATACACAAGAAGTTGATAGTGCTATTCGCGATGTTATTAAAAATATTGGTTACGAACAAACAGGGTTTGATTGGCGTACCGTAGAGATTACAAATTTACTACACGGACAAAGCGCAGACATTGCACTTGGTACTGATAACTTTGGTGCAGGTGATCAAGGTCTTATGTTTGGATATGCGTGTAAAGAAACTGACACCTATATGCCAAGTGCAATTTATTGGAGTCATAAAATTGTTGAAGGGCTAACACACGCCCGTAAAAATGGAATATTGAAGTTTCTGGGCCCTGACGCTAAGAGTCAAGTTACTTTCGAGTACAACGATGACAGTACTCCTAAGCGTATTGCCAAGGTGGTGTGTAGTACACAGCACTCAGAAGAAACAGATATTGAAACAGTTCGCAAAGTTGTTGGTGCATTTATTAGAAATATTTTACCAGGCAAGTTTGTAGATAATGAGACTGAATTTTATATCAATCCCACTGGCAGATTTGTTGTAGGTGGTCCAGATGGTGACACTGGTCTCACTGGTCGCAAAATTATTGTTGACACTTATGGCGGATCTAGTCCACATGGCGGTGGCGCATTCAGTGGCAAGGATCCTACTAAAGTAGATCGTAGTGCCGCTTATCTGACACGATGGATTGCAAAGAACATTGTGGCATCAGGCCAGGCTTCATGGGCCAGCGTTCAGATCAGCTATGCTATTGGTATGGTGCAACCCATGAGCTTCTATGTAGAAACAGCAGATGCCACGCAAGGACGATTGCTAACCAAATGGATTGAAAGCAATGTTGATTTGACACCAAAGGGTATTATCGACCGCTTTGACCTATTCCGTCCTATCTACAGTAGCACTACCAACTACGGTCACTTTGGTAAAGACTACTTGCCGTGGGAAAAGATTGATTTGTTTTAAGGACCAGCATGTTTGGAACAGCATACACCGGAGGAGATCCAATGAAAGCACAACGACCAGCGCAGGGTATCAGCATTGACAATGATTTTGGAGATGCTAAAGTTTTTAATGTTGAATGTGATTGTACCAGCGATGACCATGCTGTAAAGATGTGGATTGAAGTACAGCGTGATAAAGATATCCCCGACGTTGAAGTAAGTTTCTATGTTACTACCTGGACTCCATTATGGAAAGGCTGGGGCGACAAAGTCAGTGCTGTATATGATATCTTGTTTAAAGGTGTTCATAAACAAGAGCATCATATGATTTTAAATAAACAATCAGCACTGAACTTTGCTGAAGCAATAAAAAATACTGTCAAAGAACTGGAGTAGCCTGTTGCAATGAATGATGAACATGCAAATAATACAAACCCATGCATTGGCATCTGTGTGTCTGACGACAGCGGAACTTGCATTGGTTGCTATCGTACACAGGATGAACGGAACAATTGGTACGTTGAATCAACGGCGTGGCGGGAAACAGTACTAGCTGATTTACCCAAGAGAGAAGAAGATGTATTTAGACGGGATATTTGAAATGTTTGAATTTATAAAGAAGATTTTTAAGAAAAAGCAGACTGCAAAGTCAATGAAGGACAGTCCCGAGCCTTGGGTCAACGTAGTACAAGCACACCTTGCTCCAGATAATCCCAAACAAGGATACTTTGAACTTGAATGGAATCCTGCGTTTGTTCAATTCTTACGTAGTGGTGGATACCAGGGTGCAACAGCCGAAGAGATAGTTGATGAGTGGTTTACTGATATGTGCCGTAATGTAAGCATGGACAGTGATGCCGCGACATCATTTGTAGCAGATGCTGGCCGCATGCAAACAAACAATCGTACTCGCAATCAATGAAAGTGTGTTCAGTCAATGTAGATAGTAGACTAGATCTGCACAACATGAATCAATTAGCTTACAAGAAGTTGGAAGCTGTGCTACATCGACACTGTATGCAGTTGTCAACCCCGGACGATGAACTATGCAATGTATTTCAAGAACTAAGCAAAAGTACCATCAACAAAACTCCATGTGACTCTATTACGGTAAAGCCTGGGGGCGTAATAGGTGACAGACATTTTAGACCAAATTGGATTGAATGCAGTGATGGTATTTTTTACAATGTGTATAAGTACGGCCAGATCAGTATATTGACTACAGAACGATATTGTGAACTAAATCAATTATATAAAACAAATGTGCAAGCTGGTGAGTTTGGAGAAAATATCCTAATAGAAGGGCTACTAGATATTGAAATGTTACCACCTGAAACAATCTTGCAATTTGGTAAGACTGCACAAATTAAAATAACTCATCTAAGATCATGCTGCTTTAAATTTGAAAATGTAATATTCCCGACAGTTGGTGCTTACTTCAATTGGAAGAAATCATTGGCCAGGCTTGGAATCAATAAGATTGGTGTACTTGGACAAGTTATTGCTGAGGGAGTGATTCGACCAAATGATTCCATTACAATTGTGCATGCTCCTACTAGCAATGCCAGATTGAGATATATCCAACGTCCACATGGTGTTGTTAGTAGAACCCCGTTTGATCCACCAACTAATAGTTGACAATTCCACTTTAAACTGCTACAATAACACATGACCTATTTAATCGTTGATGCCGCAAACTTATTCTTCCGTGCCCGTCATGTGATCCGTTCTGGTGATCCTGAAGAGCGTGTTGCAATGAGCTACCATATTATCCTTGCTTCGGTCTTGCGTCAATGGCGCGAACGACAGGGCAAGCATGTTGTATTCTGCTTCGAAGGCCGTAGCTGGCGTAAGGATGCATATCTGCCTTACAAGGCTAATCGAGCAGAAGGCAGAGCCAAGCATACCCCCAAAGAAGCAGAAGAAGAAAAACTATTCTGGGAAAGTTTTGATCAGTTCTATGAATACATCAGCACCAAGACCAATGTGACTGTGCTTAAAAACTCTGTGTGCGAAGCTGACGATTTTATTGCACGTTGGATTCAGTTGCATAAAGATGAGGAGCATATCATTGTGTCAAGCGATACAGACTTTGAACAACTGATTGCACCCAACGTTCGATTGTTCAATGGCATCACTGGTGTGCTTACCACACACGAAGGTTACTTTGACGAAAAGGGTAAGCCAGTAAAAGATAAGAAGACAAAAGAAGTAAAGCCAGCACCCGAGCCAGAATGGTTGCTGTTTGAAAAGTGCATGCGCGGTGATACTAGTGATAATGTGTTCAGTGCATTTCCTGGTGTACGCACTGTTGGCACCAAAAACAAAGTTGGCTTAAAAGAAGCATTCGCTGATCGCAACAACAAAGGATTCATGTGGAACAATCTCATGCTTCAGCGTTGGACTGACCACGAGGGTGTTGAACACTTGGTACGTGATGACTACGAACGCAACTGTGCCATCATTGATCTAACTGCACAGCCTGACCACATAAAAGCCGAGCTGGATACAACTATTGCTGAAGCTGTACAGAAACCTAAAAATCCTTCTGTAGGACCTCATTTTATGAAGTTCTGTGGTAAGTACAATTTACAAAAGTCCAGTGATAATGCTCAACAACATACTGAATGGCTGGCGTCCAGCTATAACTAAACTAGGGATCATATCCTTAATAGTACTTGTCACATTTTACACATGGCCAGTGAAAGCTGAAGTTTTTAAACTTGAGTCTAACTGGACATGTGGCAAGACAGTAGATTTAGTAGCAGAGCTTAGATCTGCAGGTGAGGACGTTGTTATAACTGGCGCAATTGATGGAGTTGTAATGCTTACATTTTGGGTCAACCCTACCACACGTACCTTTACTGCTGTTGGCACTCCTGTTGCAAACCCAGACACCAGTTGTATTATCATCCATGGTACCAAAGCAACTGCAATGCCGCCAAAAAATATGATTTAATTGGCTCATTATATACATACTTTTGATAAATAAAAGTATGAGCCGACCCAAACCCAACATCCTATTAACCCACACAGATCCAAGAACTTATAAAAGTGAAGAAGTTCTTGCTGCCGATGCAATCTATGCTGTGTTCTATAAAGACAAGCCTATTAATCTTCGCACCTTGAATAGCCTAATCAGCTATCCGGGACCAAAATATAAAAAAGTAAGTTTCTCTAATCCAGGGCATGCATTTAACCTGGCTGATAAGATGAACAAGTTATTCAAAGTCACAGACTTTAGTGTTGTAGAGTTAAAGCAGGGACGCAAAATCAATGAGCAAGGAACTAGCTACAAAGATAACTGAGTACTTGACTCAGTATCCGCTGCCGGCTATCTGGGAAAACACCAAGATAACTCCGTATTCAATTTTCAAAAACTATCAACCTGGTAAGCACAAGGGGTTACGGCTTACAAGCTTCGGCTGGGAGTTGATGAAGTTGCATTTTCGATATTGGTCATATCAATGCCCGCCAGGATGGAGTCCCAAGCCCGGGCACCTAATAGGATTAGAAAAACATTTAGATTGGCCGTACTATCACGGTGCCGGATACTTTCGTATATTTGGTGAGCAAGATGCAATGGAAATCCGTTTAGTGAACGATGATATATTACTATGGCTTGATGGACTCAGCCGCAAAGTGCAAGGCAAAGGTTAACGCCGGTAACTTCCAAACTCTGCATAAATATTTCTATGCAGCATTGGCAACCGTATGTTCAAGCAGGATGGGAATTAGTATCTGAAGCGCAGGGTATTAGCAAAACATATTTGCAGCCTGACGTTGAAGCATTCCTTGTTCATACTATAGCACGGACGTTTGAACGCACTGATATATGGGACGAGCCAATTGCCATCAAACTGCTGACTGCACAAAGCAAACCCGGCTTAACTAAACGCATTGACCTACGCTCAGTAGGCGAGGAATGTTTATTAATTGATGCTTGGCAACTCAAACAAGCTAAATGGCCCAATGCCAAATACTTTGCAGACATGGGAGAAATTGCATTTGGTATGGCAAGTATAGCAACCAAACCAGTTGATTTACTGCTGGAATTGGCCAGTATAAACTTTGGTCGTATGAGTCAAGTACTAAGACACGCAAGAGACCTAGCAAACCGCTAATAGTTGCAAAAATACAACACTTTTTGACTCAGAAAGAGCCAAAAACAGGTTGACTTCTGGGCCAGATCGCCATATAATAGTAACACTATGAAACGGACTACAATCACTTTGAAGCTAGAGCGTACCAAGCGTAGAGCTATTGAGCTGTACCATGCTGACAGCCCTTTTCGGGCCAAAGTTGTGGAAAGCAAAAAAGTCTACAAAAGACGCGAAAAGACTCAAAAACAGGTTGACAAGGATCTGGATCAATAGTATAATAACACTATTGCGGAACAGTTCTGCAATATGTTTTTAACACACACAGGAGTTTTTATGAAAATGTCAGAATCTACACTGAGCGCCGCTATTGAATCCATTACTGCCGAGAAAGTTTTTACTTTTGTAGGCTATGCTGTTGATCCAAAAGGTCGCGCCGCAGTTCGCTACACCAATGACAAGCGCCGTACAGGCACCTTGCTTCGTGGTAAGTTCACTGATGTCAAATTTGTGGCATTGCCCCGTCCAATGAGCAAAGAAGAAATTCTTGCTAGCGAGTTCATCGCACAAGTTATGCCAGCACAGGAACAGGCTGTAGCATAAAAACAACAAGGCATTTAGTTGTTGACAAGTGCAACTAAATGCCTTATAATACATATATGTTTAACAAACCCTAAGTAGGAGCCACCAAAATGGGAAATCAAGTAGAAACCCGCACCGTTAAAATTAGCGAATGCAAACCTATCCTGCGCCGTGCAGTTGCCAAGCGCCGTCCTGTCTTTGTCTGGGGTCCTCCCGGAGTTGGCAAGAGTGATATGGTTAACCAAGTTGCCGCAGAGTGGCCCAATTCTGCAGTCGTAGACTTGCGTATGGCCCTGATGGATCCTACTGATATTAAGGGTGTTCCTTATTACAGTGCAGGCGACAATACTATGAAGTGGGCTACTCCCAGCGAGTTGCCTACAGAAGAATTTGCAAGTCAGCATGATGTAGTGTTCTTGTTCTTAGACGAACTTAACAGTGCTCCTCCTGCTGTACAGGCAGCGGCTTATCAGCTTATCCTGAACCGCAAGGTTGGACAGTACACATTGCCAAAAAATGTGGTTATGATTGCTGCCGGTAACCGTATGGGCGATAAGGGTGTTACGTATCGTATGCCTAGCCCATTGGCTAACCGCTTCATGCACTTGGAGATCCGTGTGGACTTTGAGGACTGGGAACAGTGGGCTATTATGAACGAGATCCATCCACACGTGGTTGGCTTCTTGAAGCAGTTCAAAGGCGACCTGTACAACTTTGATCCTACGCAACATGACCGTGCATTCAGTACTCCACGTACCTGGAGCTTCGTAAGCGACATGATTGATGACGACATGCCAGACAGTGCTAACACAGATATGGTGTCGGGCTTGGTTGGTGAAGGTATGGCAATTAAGTTTATGGCGCATCGTCGACACGCCGCAGACTTGCCTGACCCAAGCGATGTGCTAAGTGGCAAAGTTACCACTTTCAAGAGCAAGGAAGTGAGTGCCGCTTATGCATTGGTTACCAGCTTGAGCTACGAACTTCGTACACGTTACGAAGCAGGCAAGCGAGCAGGTAAGTTGGACGACTTTAACAAGAACGCCGACAACTGGCTTGGTTTTATGATGGCGAACTTTGAACCAGAAATGGTTATCATGGGTGCCCATACAGTGTTGAAGTCTTACAAGGTAGTTTTTGATCGTAAGAAAATGACTAACTTCCCTGAGTTCTTCAAACGTTATGCCAACTTGCTCACAGACGAGTAAAAGAATGCGTTCCGGGTCTATTGCAGAAATGCTTTATGGCCCGGAATACAAAGAGATCTGGACAGACCAACCTCCTACCCCTTCTGACGTTAGCGAGTGGCTCCGTGAACAAAGAAAAGGTTGGTCTGTTCGGATTCTTAATCGAGCCACAACAATTAATGAAGTTACCAAATGGGCTCGTGAACAAGGGCTAAAGCGACTAGACTGGGACTTTATTCCCAAGCAAAAAATTTGGTTTAGAGAGCCCGAGGTTGCAATGATTTGGGACCTAAGTTGTAGCAAAAAAACAACAGAAAATCCGGTTGACGAAGTGCCAAAACTGTAGTATAATAAACACTTAAACAGCAAAAAGGATCTAAAATGAGTGTAATGAGCAACCTGAGTTTGGAAATTGAAACCATGCTTGAGCAAGATTTTAGCCCTGCAACCATTGCACTTATACTAGAAATTCCAGTGTCCTGGGTGTACGAAGTCGTTGACAGCACCAATGAATTTGCAGTATAATAGATACATACAGTAACAAGTTTAGGATCCACAATGTCTAAGATGCCCGCAAAAGATCGTTTAATTAAGAGCCGTGTTGCCATGTTGCTCAAGTATCCCTTTTGGGGTCCTTTGGCGGCACGCCTAAAGTTGGAAGAAGTTGAATGGTGCAAGACTATTGCAACAGACGGTCGCAAGTTCTACTACAATAAAGACTTCGTTCAAAAGCTATCAGATGGTGAGCTAATCTTTGGCTTTGCACATGAACTTGGACACATCATCTTTGAACACATGACACGCCGCGGTAGCCGTAGTCCGCAGGTATGGAACATGGCTGGTGACTTTGTTATCAACAACATGCTGATCCGCGAAAGTGTAGGCACACGAATCACCGCAGTTGAAATTTTAGCTGACCGCAAGTACGAAGGCAAAACTGCTGACGAAGTGTATGATGACTTGATGGCCAATGCCACTATTATTAAAATGCCCTTTGACGAGCACTTGGACATGGATGGTGAAGGCGACGGGTCCGGTGAAGGCGAAGGCAAAGATGGTGACAAGGACGGCAAAGGACGTCCTAAGTTTAAGAAGTTAAGCGAAGAAGAAAAGAAAGCCTTGCGTGATGAGTGGCGTGAAGCTACAATACAGGCAGCAAAAAATGCAGGTGCAGGTAATACTCCACTTGACATTGAGCGCATGGTCAAAGACATCACTGCTCCTGTAATGGACTTGAAAGACCTGTTGCGTATTCAGTTTAGCGGCAGTGTCAAGAGTGATTATACTTGGATGCGTCCTAACCGTAAAGCCTGGCACACTGGTGCTATTATGCCCGGACAATTGCCAGGTGAAGAACTTGACATTGTGGTTGCACTTGACGCATCTGGATCAATTGATGATCGTATGCTGTCAGACTTTTTGGGCATGGTACAGGGTAGCTTAGACCAGTTCACTTCGTACAAGGTGCGTGTAGTTACCTTTGATACAGATGTCTACAATGAAGACACGTTTACAGGTGATGATGGTCGTAGCATGGGCGAGTACAACATCCAAGGCGGCGGTGGAACCAGCTTTGAATGTGTATGGCATTGGATGAAAGAGAATGACATCCAACCGCATCAGTTGGTATTCTTTACAGACGGATATCCGTTTGGTAGCTGGGGCGATCCAGACTATTGCGACACGCTGTTTGTTGTGCATGGTAGCAATACTATCACAGCACCGTTTGGTATCACTGCCAACTACGTGCCGCCTAAACACTAATTTTGCTGGGCTCCTTTTAACGCACCTTTCGGGTGCGTTTTTTTTGGCTGTGTTAAATACGTGTATGATAGAACTAGACTACGCCGAAGTTAATTGGGAACTAAATGCATATTGCAAATTTCAATGTGCCTATTGTGACTCTGGGTATCGTAGTGGTACAGTAGATCGACCTGTGATCCAGTATCTATCAGTAATTGAAAAGTTGCAAAGCACTAGGTACCAACATCACTCTAAAATACTTTGGAAGCTCAGTGGTGGCGAACCATTGCATTTTCCCCATCTCAGTACTATTTTAAAAAAGATCAAAGAGCAGGACAGCATCATACGATTAGATACCAGTGGTGATGATACATGGTTTTCTTATTATGCTGTAGCAAACTTAATTGATCAGGTCAAGCTAACATATCACTCTTGGCAAAACGATGATGTGTTTGGCTTTATATTAGAGCAGTGCGAAGAAAAGAATACTGCTGTTAGCATTGTGATTCCATTAGAACCCGGCGGTATTTTTGAAGCCAGGGAACGAGTCAAGTACTTTAGAGACCGGGGTTACAACTGCAATGAAAAACTATTGCATGATCGTGGCGGCAATTTATATCGTGGATACAATCAAGTTGATTTGAATAGAATAAATGGGTTACCAGACGATCATGAGTTTAAAATAGTACCGCCAGCGTATTACGATTTGTCCATTGTCAACGATACCAGTCCAGTGTATACCGGAGCACCCTGCTATGCTGGGGTTGACTGGTTGCATATAAACCCCAAAGGCTTTGTGTCTTATAGTCAATGTGGCGGCAGGAACGAGCACTACAATGTGTTTGATTCACAATGGACACCACCTGCCCAGCACTTTCCTTGCACAGTTAATCAGTGCAGAAGTGAACAAGATCGCAAAAAAATAAGAATCATACCTGGTTAACCACATTGCCAAGTAGTTTTGGCTATACCCTAAGGTAATGTGTGCTATAAGTATTTGCGGAAGACTTCCATCTTTTTAACTTAGGAGATATTTTATGGAAAATGTTCAAGCAGAACAACAAGAGCAAGTACAACAACCAATTGGCTTAACACTACAAGATATGAAGATTCTTGCTGGTGCAATTGAGTTAGCATCACAGCGCGGCGGTTACCGTGCAGGCGAAATGGAAATCATTGGCGCAACTTACAACAAGTTGGCAAGTTTCCTCAAAGCAAACGAGCCAGCACCAGCAGAAGAAGCCAGTGCAGAAGTTACCGCAGACGCGGCAGCTGAGTAAATTTAAGGAGATACCACATGGCACAATTCATTAAACATGTTGGAGTCAACGGTCAAGGGAAGAAATGCGTTGTGGTATTTCGTGAACTTCCAGGCGACAGTGATTCAGCATTAATTATTCCCACAGAGTCATTACCACAATTATATCACGATGATCTTATTAGAGTAATTGAACATCCCAATTGCCAAGACTTAATGGACACTAGCGACTATTTGTTTCGCCAAGTTTTCAATGATGGCACTAACATGCTCAACACATTACATCAACGTGGTTGGATGGTCAAGGTTCCAACAAAGAGCGTGGCAATGACACCCAAGCCAGGTGTTGTTATTAACTTGGTTGATCTAAATCGTGAGCTAAAACAAATTACCAATGCACAAAGTGCAGCTGGTACACGGTCAAGTGACATTGCAACTACTGCACCTGCTAATAACCCGCCTGGTGTTATTACTGACGATGTGCTGGCCAGCAAGTATCGTGTCCAAGCAAATCAGTTTGAATTAGAAGCAAGACGTCTACGTGAGGAGGCAGCAAAGCTGGACCCAAAAGGCGCGGTCGCGGTCGCCCCCGTAAATCCGATTCAGTCAACAACAGCGACATCAGAAATCAAGAGGGGCCGAGGACGCCCAGCAAAAGTGCAAGCAGTTTAAAACCAAAATTGTTTGATCGTTTAAAATCATTTTGGAGTAGTTAATGAGCATCCGCAAAAAAGATCGTAGCTTTGAAGAAATGCTAAGAGAGATACACGTAGAAGAAGTTCCAGTTGAGTACATTGACTGGATTAAAGTTTATCTCGACGATGGAACCGAAGTAGTCTTTAAGAAGGAAGATCTATCTGATATTAAAAGCAGTAACGAGCTTTTGACAAGCAAGCGCCTGGCACAATATTTAGATAGGATTGTAGACTTTGAAGTTATGATGGACAGCGATCTTATTAAGACTCGTGTCACGCGAGTAGTTGGTACATTATTGGCTGCACACTTTAAACAATGATAGATTTACTAATGCTCAATCCCGGAGCACGAGCAGGTCCGCTTGCTCGTGCATTGGACGCAAATAATGTTAGTTACCAAATTGTAACAACAGCCGACCAAATATTTGAATATCCTCCGGAATTAAGCATACTTGATTTGAATACTAGTTCGTGGGACTGTTCTAAAATATACAAGTCAGCATTGGCTTGGACCAATAGTGGGCAACGATGGTTAGATGGCCTTGACAACCAAATAGTATTGCATAACACGCCCGTGGCTGATAGGGCAGAACATTACTTGTCAAACAAGTTTGAAGTTGAACTTGGTAGAATGTTTAATATACTTTCTTACAAGGGGCAACACGTGATCATTGATGCGTTTGTTTATAAAGATGCTAAATGGCATTTAATAAAAGATCAAACGCTACCATTTTTTATAAATGGCGTAGAACGTGCATTTACATTCCTAGACAGTGTTAACATACTAAATGGGCCATGTCAGGTGTTTATTGAACCCACTGGCAAATTATCAATTCGGATGGTTCCAAAAGACATTAGCCTTATTAAGATTTCAACAAGACGTTTCTTCGACATTTGGCCACTTGTTCTTTCACTAGAAGACACAAAGCCTGCGTCGGCTAAGCTGGCATTTTATAGCTGGATCGTTAGAACAGGCCCGGCTAAACAATTTCAATTTGAAATTGGCACGTGAGTTTTAAATAAAATATCCCAAATTGGGAAGAACAGTCCGTAGTTATAATTGGTAGTTCGATGATGAATCAAATGCCACTTTCCACTTGTCAGTAACGGATATGCATTGAACTTTGGGTTATGTTCAATTGTTTCTTGGACCAATGCAGCCCATAGATAGTAAAATACACTGATCCACCAGTAGCCAGTCACCCAGCTAAACACCAGTGTTGGAACAACTTCAGTAAGCCATAAATCTAATGTGCTGGTCCATGTATCATTAAACAAAAACAAATTATTCCAGTGCCATTTGGTTTGTTCATTTGTATTGATATACTTGTGATGATCAGCATGCGCCTTGAATGCCAGTGGGAAGAATTTTAAACCCACGGCGTGAATAACACGATGTATAATATAAAGGTACAGTGTCCAGCTTAAAAATGCAATAATATGTTCCATACTAGTACTTATGAAGTGTTCTGGGATAAAATTGCCAATAAATATTGGTATGGAATACTTTAAAGAAATCAATCTACCAAGTTGGCCGGCTATACAGAAATTCTGTTCGAGTAAATGGAATGGCAAATTTACCACTGCAAAGGTTTTTAGTGGAGAAGATTTAGCATACATCAGCAACTTAGTCGAGCAGGACATTGCAGATACGCTGGGGTTTGATGTTAAAGTTAAAACAGCCATAATGTTTATCAATGATGCTAATTTTGTCCAAGACTTGCATGTAGACGGTTTTAATGTTCAACGAACCAATGCAAGTAACACAGCACTCAATCTTCCTATCCTAAATTGCGAGACTGGCCCAATGTACTGGTATGACGGTGATTTCTTTCTAACTAAAAGTCCATTTAAGACTATCAAATACCTCAAAATCAATTGGCGCCAGGAACCTCTACTGGTTGCAACTAAAATAATTGACAGGCCTACTGTTGTCAAGATTGATATCCCGCATCACATTGAAAACAAAAGTAACAGTCCACGGCTAATGCTGAGTATTCGGTTTATCAATGATATTCCATTGGAAAACATACCATAAATTATTCAACTACATACTGTAACATTGGGAGTATTTGATATGCATTGGTTAGCATTAGCATGCACAGCAGAGAATGAAGTATTAGCATGGGCCACAGACATGCCCGTTTTGGAAGCTGCCTGCCTGGGTGAATTTCAAGCAATTTGCAGAATCTATGGAGTGTCAGATTTGCATGCCAGTCAACTGCAAAAAAATAATCTAGACTTTAAATTAAAGTTTGATGGTCCGCGCAACACTGAATTTTTAGCTCATCGTAAAAGCATGGAAGCTACTATTCTCAGTCATCAGTTACAGGCTCGAGTCAATTTGGTAATAGAATTACAACAGCGCCTGGCACATGGCTTTAAACGTTTTGAACACCGATTTGAATGGCAGCACGAAGCTTATGAAGAAAAGTATCGTCAGGCAAATAATGTAATAGCAGGCTCAAATTTTGATGTTGGCATGGTTGAAGACTATGCGGCTGAATTAGGTTTAACCATCGACGTGGCTGCTGGACTAATTGCTAACAAATACAACAACAGAAAATTCCTAATTCGTAAACTGGAACGCTTACGTATTAGATTTCAAAACATGATTCGTACAGCAACGAACAAAGAAGAATTTGCAGTTGTACGAGCACGAATGGACGAAGACTCGTTCTTATCAATGATGATGTAACATGAAAAAATTACTATACTATATTCCCCATAGACTTTACCGTAGTCCGTTAGCAGTTGATATCAATCCTGTTACAAAAACATTCATTGAAATGTTTAATCCTTGGATCAGTCTAAGTGATCGTACTGGTACATTAGATATACCCGGTGTAGACATTTATAACAATAGTCCTATTCCAGACTGCCCTGCTGTTGTTCCTTCCTTTAGCGGAGTAAGCTATAACAGGATTGATGATTGTATTGCAAAACTAAAGGAGCCCGGTAAAGAACGTTTAGTTATTTTCTACAGTGGCGGCATTGACAGTACAATGATTGTTGCATTACTGATTAGTCATCCTGATTGGGCAGAGTTGCAAAAAGTAACTTGGCTTGCTATTAACGAAGATAGTCAATTAGAAAATCCCGAGTTCTTCAATGAGATTGTGTTACCAAACTTTGGCACACAACTATTGGCCAGCAACCAGTTTTATGACATTGTAAGTGACACAAAGAATGTATGTGTCACTGGCGAGTGTGCTGATAACTTATTTGGTAGTTTAACTTTAAAAAGCTACATGGATAATACAAATAACTTTAATGCTATTCATGGAGACTGGGAAACGGAAACACTTCCTTGGTTACTGGATAAGAAAGAAGCGTATAGAGACGAACGTGAACAAATGCTACGAGATTTGGTCGCTGCTAGCCCAGTGCCTATTAATACCAATCACGATTTCTTGTGGTGGTTAAACTACGCAATGAAATGGCAAGCTGTCAAGTATCGCATGGCAATGCATGCTCCTACTGCTACTCAAGCAGAGTACATGGCCGCCAATGTTGTAAACTTCTTTGATAGTGAACAATATCAGCAATGGGCACTGTACACAAATGAAGCCAAGGTAGGTGGTAAATGGAACACTTACAAGTTGCCAGCCAAGCAATTGATTAATGAGATTTGGCCGAATGAAAAATACTTCAAGTATAAAACAAAATGGCCCAGCTTGCCGACCATTACACGTTATAATAATGCTTGGGGATTTTTGTGGCAGAACGAAGACGAATCGTTCACTGCCACAAAAGAGTTAGGCGACTAAATTATTAGCCATTGGGTAAATGGCTGCAATAGCACGGGCACAAGCAAGAGCAACTAATTGATGCTCTTTCTGTGTGCCATTTGCACTACGCAATTCAATGAAGTGTACCCAACTACGCAATGTTCCGTTCATATACAAACGGCTTACTGTATTACCTTCTGGCAAAATTGAACGTGCTTGTTCTTTTGCAATACCGTTACTAATAGCCCAGTCGTATGTATCTTTTACTTGGCGAATTAAATCCTGTTGTTTTTCAACCCACAAGTTGTTTAATTCACGCTGATCAGCATCGGTTAAGTCTAAGTCTACACTGTTTTGACGGTTTTTTGTATCCTGTAGGCGTGCGTCTCTAATAACAAAGCCTAAGTCCTCCGTAGGGTTTGCATAACGTTGGCTAAACTCCTGAAATGCAAAACTGCGATGCCGCAGGATCTGTCGTGCAATATCGCGAGTAGTTGTAATCTCTACACACGCAGATGCCATTTCAAGTGGGCTCCAATGTGCATGCTTGACAAGATAGTTGATCAGTTTTTCTGACGTTTCCGTGTTGTACTGATTGGTAGGATTGCTGACTCGCGCACAAAAAGCAACAAGCTCTTGTGCATCAACAATGCCTTCGTTTTTAAATTCTTCTGTTGGTTGTGAATATGATACGAGACGTACTGTCATTTAGGTTCCTGTGAGTTGAAGTTAAGTATAGCATCTTTTCTTCTCGCCCACAAGCGTTTTGTTTCCGAAAGCGGAGCAAACGGAATCATTAAAATCAAACATGGATCGAACTCATGCCAACGTCCACTTACACTAGTACCAAAGTCAAAGCTACTTGCTTCCTTGTGGTGATTGTTGTGCCAACCCGAACCCCAATGGAAGTAGCCCAAGGCCCACACGTTAGTGCTCACATCTTTATTATCAAAGTTCTGATATCCAGCTGATGGTACGTGCCCAAACGTGTTAACAAGTCCATCAGCATGTAAACTCATTAAAGAGCCAACAACAAAGAACCAAACTGTCGCTTGCCATCCAAAAATAAATGCACTGATTAACAATGTTGCATAGATAATCTTGTTATAATTTTCATGAATAAATGTCACACGTCTATCACGAAGCAAATCGACAGCATAACGGAAACTTACTGAGTTCTGATCAATACCAAACTGCCATCCCATGTAACTATGAAACCAACCATTGCCAACTGGAGTATGAATATCTTTACCAGGAATGTCGCTTACTTTATGATGATGTCCACGATGCAATGCGGCCCACCATAGGGGACTACCTTCACCTACCATGGCGCTGGCCCATAATAGGAATGGTTCTGCCCACTTATGTGGCGTCCATGCTTTGTGACTCAACCAGCGATGCAATGTTAAATTATTGCCAACACCATCTAATAATGCCCAACCGCATACTGCAAGTAGCAAGTATATCCATGACCACCCTGTTGCAACAGTATATGCAATGGTGGCAATTGCTGCCACATGATAAGGTAACCAAATTGCTAAAATGTAAGGAATCTGATGCGTCTTACGATACAACTCTAGTTGTTTGTTTAACCAATTTTTCATGTATTGTCTTTATTAAATGGGATTGCCGTACCTCCTTGGCTCGGCGGTAGTGTGTTTTCTCTACGTAGTATATATCTTCGTAGGTTCATATCGTGCGGGTGTAGCGCATGTCCCATTAATTCATGTATAAAGCTATAGTGACTTCTAGTATTGGCTGCAATGGTGCATTCAACAAAGCTGTAATAGTTTTCCCGTACAGGCAACATGATCTTACTGTATGCGGCTTCGCGATGTGTAGGATAGCTTACATAAAACTCGTTCATGCCAGCAGCTTCGTGTTCCTTGCAGAGTTTTGATATAATAGATCTAAATATTGGAATAAACTTTATGCCCAGACTGGGACTCAGTAACCAGCTCAGACTCCAACTGGGCATATGACCCCATCGCTTGACCCCGATGGCAGCTTGGTAAACGCCATTCTCATCAACCAGTGCATAGCATTGTCTGATGTTGTAGTTGTTGAATGTGCTGGGTAGCATAAATGCTGAAAAGAACTTTCTTCTCTTTTCTTCATCATCAATATCATTTGATATTTTAAAATCTGGGTACTTGTCGGGATCTGTATTTGCATAGATATGCTCTGCAAACTCTACCAGTCCAGGCAAATGTTCAAGTGTCATTGGCATTAGGCTATATTGCATACTGTTTCTACTCCGTTAATTAAATTTTGTTTCAGTTGGTCAATGGGCATTACATAGCTACGCTCATCAAAGTTTAAGTTTG
>Ga0208426_1000081_pt1 | contig 19911 bp, 31 predicted proteins | sample DEB19_08_DNA_6_FD_184524 | JGI IMG/M metagenome (GOLD analysis project Ga0208426, IMG submission 184524) | Aqueous microbial communities from the Delaware River and Bay under freshwater to marine salinity gradient to study organic matter... | ecosystem: Environmental > Aquatic > Marine > Coastal...
TGTTCAAGCGGCGCGGCTGGAGCGAGGAAGTGGCCGAGCAGTTTGCCGACAAGACGCTGGCCCGTGACCGCGACGGCGATGACCGCAAGGCGTGCATTGAGTGCAAGAACCTTCAGCGTGGCGGGACGTGTTTCGAGGCCGCCCAAGGGCGCATCGCTGGTGCTGATCGCCGGCTGACGCCAGTTCAAAACATCTTCCAGCGCTGCGAGCGCTTCACCTGGGCAACGCCAGCATGACAACGCAACTCATCAGGTACGAGGCCGCCCGCCATGCGCTGGCGGAATGCAAGGCCTTGGACGAAGTGAAAGAGTGGGCCGACCGGGCGGCGGCGATGCAGGCCTACGGGCGCATGGCCAACGACAAGGGCCTGGAGGTGGATGCCGCCGAAATTCGCATCCGCGCCGAGCGCCGGCTGGGAGAAATGATCGCTTTGCAGAAGGCGGATCAAGGTCTGAACAAGGGCACGCAGGGCCAGCTTGCCGGGAAATCGGCTGACGGTTCTCTGGCCCTCGTGAGTGACGAGGGCCAGAAAGCCACCCCAAAACTGGCCGATGTCGGCATCAGCTATGACCTGTCTAGCCGGGCACAAAAGCTGGCCGCAGTGCCTGAAGCCGAGTTCGAGCGCGAGGTGGTTGACTGGCGCGAACGGGTGAGCGAGGAAGGCAAGCGAGTCACGGCACGGCTTGAACAGGCTGGAGCCAAGGCGATGGATTCCGCCCGGCCGGCACCGCAGCCCGAGCCGGAACCGGAACCGGAGGGGCCATCCCTGGCGGAACTGGTGGACGAGTTGCAGCGCGAAAACGAGACGCTGACCGCGCAACTGAAGGCCACGGAAGCGGACGACCTGAAGGCCGAGGCGCTGAAGTGGCGCCGGGCCTATGACCATGCCTGCCGGCAGCAGTCGGAGGCCATGGAGCGAGCCACGGAGTCCGTGCGCCGCGAGGCCAAGACCATGAAACTCCTGCGCCGATGCGGCAAGGCCGTAGGCGAGGAAGACCCGGACAAGATCCCGCCGACCGTCGAGGCGATGGCGCGGGCATCCAAGAATGCGGCAGCATGAAAATCGAGCTTCGTCAGTACCAGCAGGATGCCTTTGACAAGGCGCGCGAGGCAGTTCGCCAGGGCGCCCGGCGCATCCTGATCTGTGCCCCTACGGGCGGCGGCAAGACGGTTGTTGCATCGGCCCTGATGGAAATGGTCCAGGCCAAGGGCAACCGGGCTGCGTTTGTTGTTGATCGGCTGTCGCTGATCCAGCAGACGAGCGACACCTTCGACCGCTACGGGCTGGACCATGGCGTGATTCAGGGCGGGCACTTCCGGTTCCGTCCGTCGATGCCGCTGCAAATCTGTTCGGTGCAGACGCTGGGCCGGCGCCGCTGGCCTGAAACGCACGTCGATGTGTTCGATGAGTGCCACGTCTTGCATGCGACCCACAAGAAGCGCATGGACGAACGCGCGAGCATCGTGATTGGCCTGACCGCCACCCCGTTCACGAAGGGCTTGGGCAAGTGGTTCGATGTGGTTATCAACGTCACCACGACGCGGGCGCTGATTGAGGCCGGGTGGCTGGCGCCGTACCTCGTGTTCTCCTGCACCGAGCCTGACATGGCTGGCGTCTCGGTCAAGTCAACCGGCGAGTGGGATGAGAAGGAGGCCAGCGGCAAGGCGCTGGAAGTGGTGGGCGATGTGGTGGCCGAGTACCTGAAGCATGGGGACGGCCGCAAGTTCATTTGCTCAGGCGTGGACACGGCGCACGTCGAGGAACTACAGCGCCAGTTTCTGGCGGCCGGCGTCAACGTGGCGACATACACCTACAAGGACAGCGAGGAAGACCGCGCCGACACGACGAGCGAGTTCAAGAAGCCGGACAGCCTGATTCGCGGGCTCATCACCGTCACCGCGGCATCGCGCGGTTTCGACATCCCTGATGTGTCCTGCGTCATCATGGCCCGGCCGCTGCGCAAGAGCCTGGCCGAGCATATCCAGCTGCTGGGGCGGGGCCTGCGCATCGCTGAAGGGAAGACCGATTGCGTGGTGCTGGATCACAGCGGCAACATGGCTCGCTTCTGGCAGGACTGCGAGGAATTCTTCGACGTTGGGATTGCCGAATTGGATGATGGCAAGACCAAGGAGAAGAAGAAGCCCGAGAAGAAGCCCGAGGCCGAGCCCATCAAGTGCCCGCAGTGCCGAACCCTGCACAAGCCGGCGCCGTTCTGCCCGAGCTGCGGGCACGAGTACCCCAAGCGCCAGTCGGTGCAACACGTTCCCGGCACGCTTAAGGAGTTGATCGCTGGTGGGCATCACCGCGAGTTGACCCGCGACTTGTGGCCGCAAGTGGCCGGCTACTGCCTGGAGCGGCGTGAAGGCGATGCTGCCCGCAAGCAGGCACTGGCGATCTACCGCGACATCACGGGCGACTGGCCCCGGATCAAGTGGGAGAACACGACGCCCATCGCTCCGACGAGCGAGGTCCGCAACAAGATTCGGTCGCAGCAGATCCGTTTTGCCAAGGGCAGGGCAAAGGGCGGGGAGGCGCGGGCATGAGGTTCGAGGATGCTCTCCGGTTGGCTGGCCTGATACCGCGCGACATCGTGCCTGACGGCAAGATTCGACGCTGCTCCACGGCCGACAAACCGGGCAAGCGCAACGGCTGGTACTCACTGCACCCGGATGGCCATGGCTCATGGGGCGATTGGGGAACTGGCTCCGGCGAGGCCTTGGGCCATTGGCGTGATGAACTGGCCCAGAACATCGGCCAGTCTGCCGAGGTGGCCGAACGCATGCGCCAGCAACGCGCCCAGGAACGCGCCACACGCATCCGCGCCATTGCTGGCGCCCGCCGAGCGTGGGAGGCCGCCCGGCCGATGCGCAAGCTGCACCCCTATCTGGAGCGCAAGGGCCTGTCCGCAATGGGCTGCGCTGCCTTGCGTGAGGCTGGCGGGCTGCTGGTGGTCCCGGTGATGTGGGGCGATTCGCTGGTGAGCATCCAGACCATCAGCGCAGACGGCGAAAAGAAGTTCTATCCCGGCGCCCCGGTGAAGGGCGGGGCTCATGTGATGAGCCGCCAGCACTCCGCGCTGTCTGCGTTCTGCGAAGGACTGGCGACTGGCTTGGCCGTCTACCAGGCCGTCAAGCAGGCCACGGTGGTGGTGGCGTTTGATGCTGGAAACCTGCTGCCTGTGATTCAGCGCATGAAGCCCACCGGATCGGTGGTGCTGTGCGCCGACAACGACCACGGCACCCAGGCGCGCAGAGGGTTCAACCCAGGCCGCGAGAAGGCCGCCAATGCCGCCGAGTTGATTGGGGCAGGGGTTGCATGGCCTGAAGGGATTGAAGGCACGGACTGGTGCGATGCGCTGGCCGAGTACGGGCAGGGAGCCCACAAGCGCATTGAGCGGCGAATTCTGAGCGGTGCTCGCTACGTGGTGAACACGTCATGACCAGGACCGCCGTGCGCCTCGCGGAAACGTATGGGCCTGAATGGGCTGGCAGGGCAGGAATCACCGGGGGTAGTCGTCGCCCCGTCATCAAACGACACCGCACTGGCGAAAGCCTAGGGGGCAGTTCCCGAACGATGCGGCGGCTGGCGTCGATCCCACGGCCGGGGGTTTCGCAAGGAGCGGAACTGGTGGGAGTCCCGCAAGGGGGTGACGTTCTTCCCTCCCGAACTTCCAGGCCATGGGGGTTAGGGGGGCGATTGGGTGACAACGAATACACGGTGGAGTGTGTGATGTCAGAGAAGAAGGTTTTCAAACTCGTTCACGCAGACGCCCGGCGCCGCGCTGGTGCTGCTGTTGCGAGCGCACCGGACGGCTACGTGGTGGCCGTGGGCGAGCCAACCCGTTCGCTTGACCAGAACGCGGCGCAATGGCCCTACCTCGATGCCTTCAGCAAGCAACTGACGTGGCCTGTGAATGGCGCCATGGTCAAGATGACGCCCGAGGAATGGAAGGACGTTCTGACGGCTGCTTTCCAGGGTGAAACCGTCCGGCTGGCCCAGGGCTTGAATGGCGGCGTGGTGATGCTGGGCCTGCGGACATCGGAAATGGGCAAGCGCCGCTTCAGCGAGTGGCTGGAGTTCCTGATTGCCACAGCCGCAATGCGTGAGGTGGAGGTCTATCCCGACACGCGCGAGGCCACATGCTGACCCGCAAGCCTCGCTCACCCGCCCAGCGCGGCATGTTGCTGTCCAGCATTGCGTCCGGCACCTATCGCGCCCGCCCGGCACGCATGGCCGTGATCGCCACTGAGCAGGCCCGCCCGAAGGACGTGCCGGTGCGCGACGAACCCTATCGCCGCTGGGTTGCCACGCTGCCGTGCATGGCTTGCGGCATCCACGGCTACAGCCAGGCTGCGCACCCCGACCAGGGTCGCGGCCTGGGCCAGAAGGCCAGCGACCGCGACACCTTCCCGCTGTGCTGCACCCGGCCGCTGATGCCCGGATGCCACATCGAACATGACCAACTTCTTGGCATGACGCTGGACGAGCGCCGGGCGCGGGAACTGGACTACATCGCCCGCATGAAGCCGCTGGCTGCGGCTGCGGGCTGGACGAAGGAGCAAGACCATGCCCAACAGTAACGGACGCGAGCACCAGCCGCTGCAAAACAACCCCTGGGGCCTCACGCAGCGCCAGGCCGAGACGATGGACGCCCTGTGCCGCACTGGTTGCGACAAGTCGGTAGCCCGGGCTCTGGGCATCAGCGTCAAGACCGTCGAAACAACGATGCAGCGCGTGAACGCCAAGGTTCCTGGGTCGAACCGCGTGCAGAAGGTCATCGCTTGGGACCGCTGGCGCCGTGGGGGTGCAGCATGACCATCGTCCTCGGAATTGACATCGGCGTTACCGGCGCTCTGACCGCAGTCGATTCGCGCGGCAGTTGCCAGATCCGCGACTTGCCCACGCAGTCGGTCGAGGTGAAGGCCAAGGCCGGCAGCAAGGCCATGGTGAAGCGCCGCCTCTGCCCGGTAGGCCTGATGCGCCTCGTCCGCGAGTTCGTGCCGGCCGGTGAGGCTGGCCTGGCGCTCTACGAGGACGTGCACAGCATGCCGGGCGACAGCGGGCCCAGCGGGTTCTCGCTGGGTGAGTCGCGCGGCATCGTGCGGGCGGTGCTCGAGCTGGCCAGGATGGACGCCCGGGCGGTTCAGCCTCAGGCCTGGAAGAAGCACTACGGCATCGTCAAGGACACGAAGGGCAACCAGGCAAGGGAACGCGCTGCGCTGCTGTACCCGGCTGCAGCGCCTTTGCTGGCCCGCGTGAAAGACCACAACCGCGCCGACTCGGTGCTGATCGCCCACTACGGGCTGGGAGTGTTGGCATGAACATGCGACAACTGAACCGGCGGCAAACCGCCCGGCAGCTCGCCTACTCGCGCATCTGGGCGCCAGACCGTTTCGACGTGAGCTATGGCTACATCGACGAGGACGACGAAGGTGTATGCCTCCGATGCCTTGGAGACGGCCGCGATCCTTGGAATGACCACGTTCTGCCGTGCCCGGTGTGCCGGCCTGAGGGGCTGCCATGAACTGCGGCCCCAACGTCAGCGGCGCCGTCCGCCGCAAGCAGTTCGACGTCATCCGCGAGCTGATGATGTCGCCGCGCACCATCCAGGAGCTGAGCCAACTCTGCGAGCTGGGCGAGAACGCGACCCGCGACTTGCTCATCATCGCCATGGAATCAGGCCTGGTGCACATCACGCCCGGCGCGCGCAATGGCCGTTGCAGGCCTGCGCACGTCTACCACTGGTGCCCGGTCCCGTTCGAGAAGCCTGAGACGGCGAAGACGAGGGAGGCAGCTTGAGCGAAAAAGCAACATGCCGCGACTGCAAGCATGCCGTGTGGCAGCGCACGCCGACAGGCCGGATCAAGCGTTTTACGGCAGGGCACTGCGCGAAGGACCGCGAGCTGCTGCAGGTGTACGCCGTCCAAAATCCGGCCCCGTGCATTGTTCTCGGCCGCACGCACGTCACCTCGGTATGGCCGGATTACGACGCCAGCGGGTGCCCGATGCGCGAGCAGATCAAGGAGCCAAAGTGATGCTCATCCTCCGACGCCTGGGAAGAGGAAATTGGAGCCCCGTGACGCTGACCTACGACGCCGACCACCAGGGCCAGATGCCGACGCCTGTGCAGGCCAGGGTCGGCGCCAGGATCGAGCTGGCGGGGGTGGTTTATCGGGTGCGAGGGTGACATGCGCCGCGCTGCCCACCGACACCACCGCGAGCCTGTTGTCAGCGCTCCCGCCGTCACTGTTCCTGGCTGCAGTGGCAAGCGCTGCTACGCCGACAAGGCCACGGCGGCACGGCTGGCAAAGCGCACGCGCCGCGATCATGACGCCCGGGTGTCCGAGTACCGCTGCGTGCACTGCCATATGTGGCACATCGGGGAGCGGTGACCGGGTGGGCGGCCAGCTTGACCTATTCGGCGAGGGCTTCGATGACCCGGGCGAACTGCCGCCCGACGAATCCGATGACGACCCGCTGGTCAAGCTCCCCATCATTCACCGGACTGTCCCGGCGGCAGAGCGGAGCATGCCGGTCACGTCCGGGGCTTGTTCGGTCTTCGCGCGCGGCGCTGTCCTGGCGGTGCAGCAGATGGCTGCCGAGGCAAGGGCAAGGCGGAAGGCCGAGGGAACGCCCGGTGAGGCCAAGCCGCTGTACCGCGTGGTCAGGAAAGCCGGCGTGACGCAGTGCGAGCGGATCTTGCCGCAGGAAACCGAGGAATGGGCCGAGCGCGAGCGGGCAAGGCGGGCCAGGCAGAGGCCACCGAAGCCGACCAAGGCGGCAAAGACGAAGGGGGCGAAGTTGCTGGAAATGATTGGGGGCGGGAATGGGTAGGCCGTCAAAGCTCACGCCCGCGCAGTGGGAGGAAATCGGGCGCCGGCTGCTGGAGGGGGAAACCGCCCGCAACCTTGGGGCGCAGTTCGGCGTCAGTGACACGGCCATCCGCAAAAAGTTCGGCGCGAACCAAACCATAAGTTTGCAAAGTTCTAAGGTTCGCAGCGCAGCCGAAAAACTGGCTGAAGCCAACACCGCGCTGGAGTTGCTCCCGGCTGCCCAGCGACAGGTTGCCATCTCTCTTGCCGATGAGTTGCGCCAGATCAGCACCCACCTTGCAGGGGCTGCCAAGTTTGGGAGCGCGACCGCCCACCGACTGGCAGGCGTTGCCCACGCCAAGGTTCAGGAGATGGACGACGCAGCCCCGCTGAGTCCTGAGAGCCTGGAGGCGCTGAAAGGGGTCTCCGCGCTCACCAAACTGGCAAACGAGGCCGGAAGCCTGGGGATTAACCTGCTGGCCGCCAACCGTGAGGCAGTCAAGGCGCTGAACGACAGGCCGCCAGCCGCCCGCACCATCAACCCGAAGGCTGTCAGCACCAGCGCCCTGAAGGAGCTGATGGCCGCACGGGAGAGCGCGGCCGGTGATTGACACCCTGACCGACGATGATTGGCGGGAGCTTGAGCGGGAGTTGTGCAGCCGCAGCCTTGTCGAGTTCATCCGCCGCGCCTGGCCGGTGCTGGAACCTGGGCAGCCCTACATCCACGGCTGGCACATGGATGCCATCGCCGAGCATCTGGAGGCCGTCACCCGGGGACAGATCAACCGCCTACTGATCAACATCCCGCCCGGCACCATGAAGAGCATGGCGACGGCTGTTTTCTGGCCGGCCTGGGAGTGGGGGCCGATGCAGATGCCGCACATCCGGTTCATTGGGGCCAGCCACGAAGAGGGGCTCGCCATCCGCGACAGCGTGAAGATGCGCCGGCTGGTAGCGAGCGAGTGGTATCAACGGCTGTGGCCGACCGCCCTCATGGGCGACCAGAACGCGAAAACATATTTCGAGAACGACAGCACCGGCTGGCGGCAGGCAACCCCGGTCGGGTCGATGACCGGCCGCCGCGGTGACCGCGTGACATGGGACGACCCGCACAGCGTCGAGGACGCCCACTCCGATGCAAAGTTGGAGAACGCAAACCGGGTCTTCCGTGAGACGCTGCCGACCCGCCTGAACAGCCCGGCGAAGTCGGCCATCATCGTGGTGATGCAGCGCATGTCGAAGAAGGACGTGTCTGGCGTGATTCTTGACAGCGACCTCGGGTATGAGCACCTGTGCCTTCCCATGGAGTGGGAGGCGCCGCGCAAAGCGACCAGCATCGGATTCACCGATCCGCGAAGCAAGCCCGGCGAGCTGCTGTTCCCTGAGCGCTTCCCGCGTGATGTTGTGGAGCGAGACAAGAAGATCATGGGCAGCTACGCCGTCGCCGGCCAGTTCCAGCAGCGCCCGAGCCCAGCCCAGGGCGGCGTCATCAAGCCCGACATGATCGGCACCGTCGACGCCATCCCGTTTGGCGTGGTCGAGTGGTGTCGCGGCTGGGATCTGGGCGCCACGCTTGACGGCGACTACACGGTGGGTTCCAAGCTGGGCCGCCTGGCCGATGGACGCTACATCATCGCCGACGTGGTGCGCGACCGCCTGGAATCGTCCGAGCGCGACATGCTGATGAAGAACACCGCCGACCGCGACGGCCGGGGCATCAAGCAGTCCATCCCACAGGACCCGGGCCAGGCCGGTAAATCACAGGTGGCCGCCTTCGCGCGCCTGCTGGCCGGGCACTCGCTGCACTTCTCGCCCGAGACCGGCGACAAAGTGACGCGCGCCGACCCGCTGTCCAGCCAGATCAACGCCGGCAACGTTGTGATGCTGCGGGCGCCGTGGAATGACGCGCTGATCGAGGAAATGCGCCTCTTCCCGAACGGCACCTATGACGATCAGGTGGACGGCTGCGCGCGTGCCTTCAATGGGCTACTGAATCCGGCCGCCGGCATCTTCGCCTGACCCTCTCCCTAGCATCTGCCGGGACCATCAAAAAGGGCCCGACACATGGCAGACCTCACCAGCGGCGCGAGCGCCAAAGTCCAGATTGACCCCGGCAAGTCGATTCGCGTCGAGGCCGAGGGCGGCACGACTGGCGCAACGGTGCGATTTGGCCGCGTGATGATCCGGGCTGTTCAGTAATCCCATCCCCTGCCGGTACACATGACCTCCCGCAGCAAGACCGCCAAGCACTCCCCCAAGGCCAGGCCGATCAAGCCGCGCCCTCCGAAGCCCAAGAGGCCCGCCGAATGATCACCGTCAACACCACCGATCTGGAAATCATCCGCGCCCGGCAAGCCCTGGCCGGCTACGGCATCGACGGCAAGCGGCCGACCGCGTGGGATCAGTACGGCTGGCCGGCGGTGGTCACCTTCGACCAGTTGCTGACGGCCTATGAGCGCACCGGGGCCGGCACTGGTGCCGTGCACCGCCTGCTCGACAAGTGCTGGCAGGCCGTGCCGCGCGTGAAGCGACCCGACAGCGATGCCGTGACGCCGTGGGAGACCAAGACGGCCGAGGTGCTGGCGGCCGTGAGCGCTTGGGCGAAGTTGCGCGACACAGACCGGCGCAACATGGTCGGGCGCTTCTCGGCCGTGGTCTACCGCATGCGCGACGGCAAGGCCTGGGATCAGCCGCTGGAGCGCGCCACCGAGCTGGTAGACCTGCTGCCGCTGTACGAAAGCCAGATCAAGGTGGCCGGCTGGTACGAAGACCAGACCGCCGACAACTACGGCCAGCCGCGCATGTTCTCGATCCGCACGAAGCCACTAGGCAACGGCGACACGATGGCCCGGCCGGAAGCGTGGATCGACGTGCACCCGAGCCGCGTGCAGATCCTGGCAGAGGGAAGCGTCGGCGATATGTTCGACGGCGTGCCACTGTTGCGGGCCGGGTACAACGCGCTGGTGGACCTGGAGAAGATTCAAGGCGGCAGCGCTGAAGGGTTCCTGAAGAACAGCGCGCGGACCATCGTGTTCAAGTACGAGCCCGGCGCCAGCGTGCAGGCCATCCAGCAGGCCGACGGAAGCACGAAGACTGTGCGCCAGATCCACGAAGAGCAGACGCAGGCGCTGAACCGCAACCAAGACAGCAGCATCGTGCTCCAAGGTGGCGATGCGACGACGCTTCAAACCACGGTCGCCGACCCGACCGGCTCATGGCAGACCGCGGCCAATGTGTTCGCCGCCTCGGTGCGCATCCCGTTCACGATCCTGTTCGGCCAGCAGACCGGGCGACTGGCAAGCGACGAGGACAAGGCCGATTTCATCGCCCGCGCCAAGAGCAGGCAGGCCAACGAGTTGACGCCATTCCTGGCGCAGTTTGTCACCCGCATGCAAGCCGCTGGCGTGATCGAGCCCGGGCCGTTTGAGATCGAGTGGCCGGACATTGCTGCGCCGACTGACGACGACCGCCTGAGCAACGTCGGGAAGATGACGACGGCCAATCAGCAAGCCTTCCAAGCCGGGCAAGGCCCCATCTTCACCGAGGACGAGATTCGCAAGGCTGGCGGCTATGAGCCGATGGCTGGCGATACGGGCGGCATGCCGGGTGATGGTGGAAGCGCTGGGGCTGCGTGAGCCCCGAATGAATGGAGAAGTAACGACCATGGCAGACCTATCCACTAGCGCTAGAGCAAAGGTTCAGATCGACGCCGGGCAAAGCCTGCGGGTCGAATCCGAGGGCGGTTCCGCCACAGTGACGGCCATCTATGGCGCGCCAGCAGGCGCAACCGTCGTCACCGGATCTTCAGTGTTCGGCCCCTACGGTGTGCCTGCGGTTCTCAGCGTGCTGTGCACCAGTGGGACGGCAAGCTACTCCGTTGTGCGCGATGACCCGGCCGCCAACACCCTGACGGCGGCTGAAGTCGCGCGCATCAAGGTGGGCACGGTCTCGCTTCTCGCGTCGGCCCTCCCTGCGGCCTCCTCGGCCAATGCCGGCACGTTCTACAGGGTGACGGACGAGAACGGCGGGACGCTGTACTACAGCACCGGCGTCTCCATGATCAAGCTGGCGCCCGGCCTCAGCGAGTACGACATTGCATCGTGCCTGTGGGCAGACCGTGGCACCGGCGTTGTCGGTCAGGTCAAGCGCATCAGCAACCTAGGAAACAATCCGCTGGTGGAGGCCGTGTGGGATGGCGCCCGCTGGGCCCCGCGTGGTGGCCGCCAGTTGATCTACTCCAGCCGAGGCAACATCGACGGCGCCAGTGCAACGACAAGTGCCGTGACGCTGCCGGCCGTCACGATTCCGGGCGGCCTGCTGGGCGTGAACTTCGGACTTGATGTTGAGGTGGCAACCCACACGCTGGCTAGCGCAGCCACGACGGCCAACACCATCAGCTACACCTTCGGGGGCTTCGAGCTTTTCGGCACCGACCGCACTACCTCCCGCCGCATCTGGAACGGCCGGCGTCTGCGCAACATGGACGCGGCCAACGTGCAGACCGTCATGTCCAACGCCAGCGGCATGGGCGGATTCGAGGCGGCGGCCAACGACCCGAAGGAAACCACCAAGAACACCACCGCCGACGTGGCCATGGCAGGCACTGCAACGGCTGTTGCTGGGTCTGCGCTGGTGAACCGCTGCGACGAGTTCAAAATCTGGTGGGTTGGCGCCTGATGCCGCGCGCCGTTCCTCTCGGCTACCAGCCGAATATTCTCGTCATCAACGCCGACGATGCGCCCTTGAACTGGTACGGCGGGATGCCGCTGTGGGCAGCCAATTGGGACTCATCGTTTCTGGACTTCACCAGCAACGGCAGTTGCAACACGCCTCTCTGTCTACCCGGTCGAGCGGCAACGCTGACGGGCTTGCGTGTTGAGCGCCATCGTGGATTTGACAACAGCAGCGGCGCGAACCTAGACCTGAACAACACCTTCTTGATGGCGGCCAAGCGGGCAGGCTATCGGACTGGCGCGGCGGGCAAGTGGATCAACGGGTTCGGCGAGTCAGGGAACGGCGGCTTCGGCACTCAGACGAGACAGCCCGGCCTGGACTGGCAGCGGATCATGTGGGGGCCGCCCGACTACTTCGACTATGACCTGTTGGATGAGTCCGGCGCCCTGACACACTACGGCGACTCCACCGCCAATGGCGGAAGTGACGCGAACTACGTCACCGACGTGGAAAAGAACAACGTGCTGAGCTTCATTGGCGCCAACGATGCGCGCCCGTGGTGCCTGTATTGGGCCCCGAAGTCACCGCACAAGGATGGCGGCGGCGGTGCGCCTGGCCCGACTCCGGCGCCGCGCCATGCGTCCACGCCGATCACCCTCGCGCAGTCTGCATCGTTCGGCCTGGACCCTTCGGCCTACGGCAATCCGCCGTGGATGGCCGCCAGCGCGGAAACGCCGTGGGACGCTGCAGCAATCGCTGCGGTCACTGCTGAGCATATCCAGGCAATGCGGGCGATCCTCTCGCTTGACGAAGCCATCCACGCCGTGCTCACCGCGCTCAACGCCTCCGGCGCGCTGGCAAAGACGGTCGTCATCATCAAGACGGACAACGCGCACGCTTACGGGGAAATGAGGCAGACGGACAAGGGCACGCCGCACCGTGGCGCGTCTTCGATGATGCTGAAGGTCAGGATCCCCGGCGTCTCTGGCGGCAGCCGGGCGCATGCCGTCAGCGACATCGACATTGCCCCGACCATCTGCCACCTGGCAGGCGCTCAAATGCCAGCGGCCCCCGATGGAATGAGCATGTACAGGGCCTGCCTGTCGTCCGATGGCACACACCGCAAAGCCTCCCCCATCGGCAGCCCCATCAAGGATTCGCCGACCTTCCGGGGCTTCTGGGATGACACCGGGCGCGTGGTGTACGAGGGCCTCCCCGGCGGCAAGGCCAGCGGACAGCGTGGATCCTGGACCAACTTCGACCAGACCACCAACATCGATCCGATCCCGCCACTGCTTGACGACCTCGCGGCGCTGTCGCTGCCGATCCCATCGTAATGGCCGAGCGTCCCCGCAATCCCGCCATCCCCGGCACGGTGAAAGACCGCACCGGGGCGGCCGGCATCCTGCGCAAAGCCGGCGCCGAGATCAATCGCCGCTGGGTGAGCCTGGCGCGCGACGTGCTGGTGCTGTTCGATTCCATCCCGGTCATGGCGATCAACGACGACCGCGGCCAGGCTGTGCGCTACGCCATTCAGCCCGAGCAGCTTTCCAGCATCGCTGCCGAGCTGCAGGCGACCGTGGCGCGGTGGATCAGCCAGCGGCGGGACGTCGATCACTATTTCTGGTGGGATGGCTTCGTCGAGGATGCCCACCGGCTGGGCACGGCGCAGAGCTGGGCGAACCTGTCGAACCTCTCCACGGTCTACGCAGCGGCCCGGCAGCTTGAGGCCATCGTCTACAGCGAGCCCTATCGCAACCGCATCGCGGCGGCGAAGTTCAAGAGCTACGAGCACTGGACCGGGCTGGCCGCCGAGCAGCGCAGCACGCTGGCGCAGATCATTGGCCAGGCTGTGGCGGACGGCCAGAATCCGACCGTGGCGCGCAAGCTGATCGCTGAGCGGCTGGAGGTGAGCAAGGCCAGGGCGCTGGCCTACGCGCAGACCGACATCACCGACACGCTGCGGCAGGCGCGCATGGCTGAGGCTGACCACGCGGTCGAGACGCTGCAGCTTCAGATCGGGCTGCTGTGGACGTCGGCGCTGATCCCCACCACCAGGCCCTGGCATGCGAGCCGGAGCGGCAAGGTGTACTCGACAGCCGAAGTGCGCGAGTTCTATGGTCAGAGGGGCAACGTTTTCCGTTGCCACTGTAGCGTCACCGAGGCGCTGCTGGACACCGATGGCAAGCCCATCCTCACCGATGGCCTGAAGGCGAAGATGCGCGCCGAGCGTGAGGTCTGGGAGCGCGACGTGCTGAACGTCTGAGCGCGTCTCCGTAGCATCCGCGGCAACTCATCAGAGGGCCGCACATGCGCAAGCGAATTCACATTCTCACTACCGTCAACGCAGGCGCCGTCAGCAAGGCCGGAAGCGTCTACACCATCCGGGACGTGTGCGGCGCAGTGGACGACATCGCCATGAATGGCGTCCTGTATTCGGCCGATCAGCTCGCCAAGGCGGCCCCGAGCCTGGAGGGCAAGCCGGCCCCGGCAGGCCACCCCAAGAACGCCGCTGGCCAGTACATCAGCGCCCTGAACGGCGAGGCTCTGCTGAACGCCTACGCGGGCGCCGTGTGCCGCAACGCTCGCCACGAGGGCGGCCGGACGCTGGTGGATGTGGTGGTCAATGAGGCCCAGGCCAAGGCCAGCGAGCCCGGCGCGAAGCTCATCGAACGCCTGGATGCAGCCCTGAATGGCACCAGCGTGGAGCCGATTCACGTCAGCACCGGCCTGGTGGCGGAAATGGTCGCGGCCAACGGCGAGAGCCGGGGCAAAAAGTACAGCCGGGTCGCTACGAACATCCAGTACGACCATCTGGCCATCCTGCTGAACGAGAACGGCGCCGGCACGCCAGCCGATGGCGTCGGCATGTGGCTGAACAGCGCCGGCCAGCCCGAAGAGGTGGAGCTCGCCGAGTTCGACCCGACGCCTGCCGACCGCCGCTTTGAAGGCCTGACCGGCTGGATTCGCAAGCTGCTGGGCAACTCCTCCGAGCTGAGCCTGGATCAGATCCGGGAGGGGCTCTACAAGGGCTTGCCGGAGGGCGCTTGGGTGCTCGAAGTGTTCTCGCGGTACGCCGTCTGGAGCGACCGCGACAACCGGATGTGGCGGCAGTCCTATGCAGTCGATGCAGAGGGCTCCGTAGCATTCGCTGGCGATGCCGTGGAAGTCGTCCGCAGCATCAAGTACGAAGAAGTTTCCAACCACCAAGAGGCCAACATCGTGAAAGAAACGATCCTCGCCGCGCTGAACGCAGCCGGCATCAAGACCGAGGGGCTCAGCGATGCCGGCCTCTTGGATGCGTACAACCAACTGCAGGCCAAGCCGGTGCGCGAGCAGCTCGCCGAGGCGACCAACAAGCTGGCGACCATCGAAGCCAACGCGCGTCAGGCCGAAGAAGGCGAGCGCACCGCGCTGGCGACCGAGCTGGCCGTGAACAGCCTCCTGACGGTCGATGACCTGAAGGCCCTGCCGCTGGCCCGCCTGCGCGAGCTGAAGGCGGCCAAGCCCGGCGCGGCCCCGCTGCTGACCGGCAACGCTGGCGGCACGAAGCCCGGTGACGAGTTCGCCGGCTACGACATCAACGCGACCCTGAAGGAGGGCAAGTAATCATGCCAGCACGCATCTATCGCGGTCCTGCTGACCGCCAGCCGAAGACCGTCAGCGACAAGACCGTCGCGGGCGCATACCTGCCGGGCACGTTCGTGACCGAAGGCGCCAGCACGCTCACCCAGGCCACCGCGTTCGGCCCGAACGTGCGCCTGCTGGGCAACCGCGACTTCTACAGCGAAGGCGCGTTCACCGCGACCGACCCGCTGTTGACGGCCTACGCCAGCGGCGACACCGGCGTCGCCTACAAGCTGGAGCCCGGCCAGGACTACCAGGCCGCCGTGGCTGCCGCCACCTACACGTTCGGCCAAGAGCTGACCGTGGCCGCCTCTGGCCGCCTGGCCGCAGCTTCGTCGGGCAACGTGGTGGTGGGCTATGCCCGCTCCGCTGGTGCCAAGTCGGCCGGCGACCTGATCGACTTCGAAGTCGCCAACCACTACGCCAAGGCCTAACGGCAGGCGACGAAAGGACAAGACACCATGCTGCTCTTCACTCCCGAACAGCAAGCCGCAGTCAATGCGGCCCGTGCTGGCTTCAACGCCTCGCAGACGGCCCTGGCCTCGCAGGTCGTCGCGCTCATCGGCAACGCCGCCCCGATCCCCCTGGACGCCTGGCGTCGGGTGGACACGCGCGGCGCGATGATCCAGCGCGATGTTCTGCAGGTCTTCAACCGCCTGTCGGCCGCCAACTCGACCCCGGTTGGCGTCGGCGACATCGTGAGCTTCTACCCGCAGATCAGCGACTCGGGTGAAGTCCATGTGTCGATGGACGGCCGCAGCGAGGGCAAGGCCGATCAGGCCAACGTCAAGTACGCGGGCACCCCGGTTCCGGTGTTCGACAGCTATGCCCGTATGGGCTGGCGCCAGATGGAAGTCATCCGCAAGGGTGGCGGCCTGATCGACACCGAGACCATCGCCAACCACCAGCGCAAGGTCGCCGAAAAGCTGGAAGACGTGGCCCTCAACGGCCTGTCGTCCATTGCTGTCAACGGCAACACCATCTACGGTCTGCGGACGTTCCCGCAGCGCAACACGGCGACGCACGGCCTGACCCTGGCGTCGTCCACCGGCGCGCAGTGGCTGGCGGCTTTTGCTTCGCTGCTGAATCAGCTCATCGGCGACAACGCCTATGGCCGCGCCACGGTGTTCCTGAACTACGGCGACTGGCTTTACGCGAGCATCAATGAGTTCGTGGCCGGCTACCCGAAGACGATCCTTCAGCGCCTGCAGGAAATCCAGCAGATCGCCGAAATCGTGCCGTGCTCGAAAATCCCGGCGAATGAGCTGATCGGCGTTGCCAACCTCGCCACCGGCGATTGGGGCACGATGCTGTCGGCCATGCCGCTGACGACCCGCCCGAAGGCCCGCGCGAACCCGGAAGACGACTACGTGTTCGGCGTGCTGGCCATGGCCGCTCCGCAGCTGCGCAGCGACTACGACGGCCGCTCGCAGATCGCCCACGCCACGGCGTCGTGATCATGCTGTACCGCATCACTCACCTCAAAGCGCCCTGGCCCGCCGGGGCCGGGGTCGGCGACGTGATCGAGCTTGCCTCTGTGCCCGCCTGGGCGCTGGGCAAGTGCGCTCCGGCGGGCGCCGATGCCGAGGCGACGGTCAGCTTCGAGCCGGCCGTCGACGCCGCAGCCCTGGAGGCGGAAGCCAAGGCCAAGGCGGAAGCCGAAGCCACCGCGCTGGCTGAAGCCGAGGCCAAGGCCGCCGCTGAGAAGCGCGCAGCCCTGGAGGCGGAAGCCACCGCGCTGGGCGTCACGTTCCGCAGCAATGTCGGCGACGAGACCCTGGCCGCCCGCATCGCTGAAGCCAAGGCCTCGGCGTGATCAGCGCCACGCAAGCCCGGCAGTATCTCGACGAGGCCCTGGGCGTCAGCCTGCCCGCCTTCGTCGTGGATGCCGCCGTGGCGCGCGTGGCGACCACTGAGGCCGCCATGGCGACGGCCGGCTACAGCAGCGCCGACCAGGTGCTGATCCAGTGCTACGCCGTCGCCATCATCGCGGCTGGCGGCGATCCTCGCCGGCTGGCCAGCCAGGGCGCACCTTCCGGCGCCTCGCGCAGCTTCAAGAACAGCGACGGCGCGTTGTCCGCCCTGCGCCGCGCGCTCGCCGCGCTGGACACCGCAGGCACCGTGGCGGCCATCGTCGGGCCTGACCCGCAGGCCGGCACCATGTTCATGGTGGTCTGATGTCGTCGGCCGCCTCATGGAGCTACACGGCCACGGCCACGCTCTGGCCGCTGGTGGGGCGCTCCGACTGGGACGGCGCCATGCTGTACGGTGAGCCGTCGATCTTCTCCTGCGACTACAGCGCCAAAGCCGAGCAGCGCACCGACGCCCGCGGCCAGGCCTTCGTCACCCGCCAGGTGGTCTACACCGAGCGCGCCGACGTGAAGCCCGGCGACATGCTGCTGATCGGCGCCAGTGCCGAGCCTGACCCGGTGCTGGCCGGCGCTTTCGAGGTGCGCGCCGTGCAGCGCAACGGTGACACATTCCAGAGAGAAGCCGATGACTTCGAGCTGCTGACGTGAGCCGCGCCCGCGTCGTCAACAAGCTGCCACAGTTCGTCGCCAGCGTGCACGACAGGGCTGAACGCGGCATGACGCAAGCCTTGATCCTGGGCGCCAGCGAAGCGAGCGTCCTGACCCCCATCGGCGACACCAGCAACCTGATCAACAGCCAATACAAGGCCGTACGCCGCATCCCCGGCAAGGTCATCGGGACCGTGGGCTACACGGTGAGCTATGCGCTGCCGGTGCACGACCCCGACCACCCGCAGACCTTCCGCCGCGCGTCAGCCCAAAAGGAGTTCCTCCGCAAGGGCTTCGAGAACGCCGAGCCGAACATCCGCGCAGTGCTGAAGGGCTCGCTCAAGACCTGATCGGGCGCCTCCGTAGCATGCCCGCATGTCCGCAGCTTCCGACGCCATCCGCAACCTGATCACGCCTCTGCTGGGGCCTGGCTGGCGCGTCCAGTTCGGCCGCTGGGTGGAGCTTGGCGGCGATGGCACAGACCGATTCGCAGTCGTTCGCCCCGTTGGTGGCGGCCCCGCCGAGCTGGTGCGCCGTCCTCAGTTCACGATAGCCCTGATCGGCATCCGCGACGAGGGCACCAAGCCCTGCGAAGACGCGGCCGACGCCATCATCGAACTGATGCGGACCGATAGCGGATCCATCGTTTTCATGCAGCCGGGCGAGCCGGTATTCATGCCGACCAGCGATGGCCGGCCCGTCATCGAGATTGCGGTCTCGACAATCGTCACCTAGGAGCTTTCCCATGTCTGAGCAATTCGTCGGCCGCGACTGCGTTGTCAATTTCGCCATCGGCCTGCCTTCCGCCAATCCGTCGAGCCTGACCTTCAAGCGGCTTGGCATGATGCGCGGCAAGTCCATGAAAACCTCGTGGGACACCGTGGACACCACGGCCGACATGAGCCCGGCCTTCACGAAGACCAACCTTGCGACCTTCAAGGCCGTCGAGTTCTCCGGCGATGGTGTGACCTACACCGAGGCGCTGGCCAATCAGAACGAGTTCAAGGCCCACGTCATCAGCCCGGGCAGCACGACCGGCAATCAACCGATGGTCTGGCTGCAGCTCATCGACTTGGACGGCAGCATGTACGAGGGGCCGTTCATCGTCACCGAGTGGTCCGACGACCGCCCGCACGCCGACGCCGCGACGTGGAGCACCTCCGCGATGAGCAATGGCGATGTGACGTTCACCCCGGCCTGATCGGCCGACCGCAACCGCTGACGACAAGGACCAAACACCATGGCCGCAATCACCTCTATCAATGCCTCGCAAGTCGGCGCCTTCGCTGCTGCCGCGACTGTGCTGAGCGCTGACGACACCATCACCTACAACGGCAGCAAGAAACAGTTGCTGGTGTTGGACAACACCACGGGCGGCAGCCTGACGTGCACCATCGACGGCGACGGCGGCACGACTGTGCAGGCTCCCGGCATCGGCATCGTGGACATTTCCGCAGGACTGGCCATCGTCGTTGGCGCGAATTCCAGCGTCGCCGTTGTGCTGGGCTCGGTGCGCGCCTACTGCCAGGGTGTCGTGCACCTGAAGGGTGCCGCCACGCTGAAGGCCCGAGTCTTCGAGCTGTAAGCCAGGCGCCGCCGTGCTGGTCGAAAGCGGGTTCACCCGAGCCGCGGCCAGCGACGGCAGCGAGTGGAGCTTCACGCCCAGCCTGCGCAACATCGCCGAGCTGGACACGCCAGCCGGTATCGTGGAGCTGTTCGCGGCCCTGCATGGCCCGCATGCCGAGCGCGAAGCCCGGTATGTGCTGGCCGTGCTGTGCGATCAGGAAGACCCGGCGCCGCTCATCGGCTGGCGTGACGAAGACGGCGACCACGGCGGCATGATGCCGGCCGCTGAGCAGGTCATCATCGCCCGGCACCTGATGACACACGGCATCATCGGCACGGCCAAGCCCGGGAAGGCCGGCGACGGCAAGTACAGCGCCACCTTCGACGCAGCCGAGTACATCGCTGCGGCCTGCGTGCACCTGGGCCTGTCGCGGCAGGACGCCGAGGCGCTGAGCATGACCGAGTTTCAGACCATGTTCCGCATGAAGTTCCCCGAGGCGGCCGGCGAGAAGGAGCGCGACGTTCCGACCCGCGAAGAGTACGCGGCTGCAATCGAGGCCATCAACAAGGCGAGGGGGAAGCGCGATGTCTGAAAGCGTAGGAGGCATCCACTATGACGTGGGCCTTGAGACGACAAAGCTTCTGCGCGATCAGCGCGACGTTGACCGCGTAGTCAAGCAGACCTCTGCCAGCCTGGACAAGCTGGGCACGG
>Ga0208426_1000085_pt1 | contig 18498 bp, 6 predicted proteins | sample DEB19_08_DNA_6_FD_184524 | JGI IMG/M metagenome (GOLD analysis project Ga0208426, IMG submission 184524) | Aqueous microbial communities from the Delaware River and Bay under freshwater to marine salinity gradient to study organic matter... | ecosystem: Environmental > Aquatic > Marine > Coastal ...
CTGTCTATTCTCCGAATTTGAGCGCAAAGATAATCCAATTATACGAAGTCAATTCAATTCAACACAACTTTTTTTCAACTTTTTTTCACTATTTTACATCAATAATGTAAATGTCCAAAATTCTTTTTCAATAAATAACGAACTGGTAGGTAAGAAAACAGAAAACTCAAAACACTTACCAGTGAAACAATAAGCAATCCGTCGTAGAAAGAAAGTTTTACTGGAAACGGCTCACCACCTGAATTTGGCATGGTCAAATATCCACCGTAAACTTGGGTAAAACAAATACCGTATCCAATTAACAAACCAATTAAAATTCCTTTCCCAGCAATAAGAATTCCCTCGATAAAAAATATTCTGAAAACCATCCGCTGGTCTGCGCCGAAACCTATCATTGTTTGCACATTTTCTTTTTTCTCCACGAACAGCATGGTTAAGGAAGCGATGAGATTAAAAGCCGCTAGAATAAATATGAATACTAAAATTATAAGCACAATAACCTTTTCGGATTTACTCGTTTTATAGATTAATTCATTTTTTTCATAGTTGGTCTTCACATCGAAATCTGATCCTAACTTTGCAAGAAGGATTTGTTTCACCTCTTCGTTGGATGCGTCGGATTCAACATCGATGTAAGCAGCCGTAATTGCGTCTTTATAATTCAATACTTCCTTCGCTAGTTGAATCGGCAAAACAATCATTTCAGTATTCACCTCCCGATTAAAATTCATTCTTCCAGCGACATTCACGATACTGGTGTGAAATGGATTTGTACCTAATCGCACTTTGGAATCGCGCTTTGGCGCATATAAAATCACTTGTTCGTATCCCATTTTTTCAGGGATAAATCCGCCAAGTTTGTCTAGAAGAGAAGCACCAAGAATTCCGAAATCTCCATTTTTATCGGTCAAAACAGGCTTTCCATCTACCATGTGATCAGCCATTCTAGTAATGGTCAAAAATGAACTGTCCACTCCAACCAGACTGGCATTAACCCATTTTTTTTCATGTTTTAATACAACAACTTCTTCAATGGCTCTGGAAACGTTTTTCACGCCTTCCAAGCGCAAAAGCGCTGAAAAATCTAATTGATTTTCGGAAAATGTTTTTCCCGCATTGGATCGTATCGTTATATCGGTATCGAAATCAGAATATAACTTTTCAATCATCGATTCGATTCCATTGAATGCAGAAAGTAAAATTACCAAAGCAGCTGTAATTACAGCGATTCCTATAACGGAGATGCGCGTGATCAAATTGATAACACTCTTTTTCCCCTTGGATGAAAGATACCTTTTCGCTATATAATAGGAAACTCCGATGGTGTGTTTTTTAGGTGTAAAAAATTATTTTTTCAACAACTGATCTATTTCCATCGCATAATCCAATGAATCGTCGATAAAAAATAGTAATTCAGGAATTTTACGCATATTCTTTAATCGTTTGCCAACATCTCCTCTAATTTTACCTGTATTGATCTTAATATTTTCCAACACTTCTTTTTTCTCTGGACCAGCAAAAACACTTAAGTAACATCTTGCCAAGGAGAGATCAGATGTAACACGAATTGTAGTTACAGAAACCATTGCGCCTAAGCAGATCTCGCGAGCATTGCGTTGAAAAAAAGTAGATAATTCCTCTTGAATTACTCCTTCGATCTTATTTTGTCTAATTGAACTCATGGTGCAAAAGTAACAATTGTTCTCCCCCGAATGAAAAGTTAGGGAAACAAAAACTTATCTTTGACCCGAATGAAGGATTTTTTAGAAATATATCGTTACACATTTACTTACAAAACAAAAGCAATTCTTGTTATTGTGAGTAATCTATTGTTCGTAGTATTTAACTTACTTTCGTTGATTCTTTTTATTCCATTTTTACAGTTAATATTCAAGCCTGAAGTTAATACAGCTGCACTAGTTGAGCCGAAATGGAATGGTGGATTTATTGAGTTATTAGCCTACACAAAAGACTATTATAATTTTTTAATGCAGAAAATGGTCAATGAAGATCCGAAGCAAGCATTATTGTTTGTTTGTGTTTCTGTGTTTACTGCTTTCTTTTTGAAGAATCTATTCCGTTACGCCGCAATCTGGCACCAATCCGAGCTACGAATGGCGGTTGTGCGGGATATTCGGGACAAACTTTTTGTGAAAGCTTTAAATCTGCCACTTTCCTTCTATTCCGACGAACGAAAAGGAGATATTATGTCGCGAATGAACAGCGATGTTGGAGAAATCGAAATTGCAGTTGTCAGCATTTTAGAATTAATTTACCGGGAACCCATTGCAATTATTTTCTATGTTGGAACACTAATCTATTTTAGCCCAACGCTAACACTGATTTCATTTGTGTTATTACCGATTTCTGCACTCGTAATCTCCCGTATTGGAAAAAGCTTGAAACGCACGGCCAAAAAAAGCCAGGAGCAAATGGGACATGTTTATTCCTCGATGGATGAAGGCTTGGGCGGCATTCGAATAATCAAGGCTTTTAATGCAATTGATCAAGTTGCAGCTAGCTTTAAAGCGATAAATTTGGCGCATCAAAAATTAGTAACCAAGGCGTTCCGGAAACGCGATTTATCGCCAGTTCTTAATGAAACATTAGGCGTTGCAGTGATGATGTGTCTAGTTTGGTTTGGCGGATCAATGATCTTAAATGTGCAAAACGACGAAAAACTAACCGGTCAAGTATTCATTACTTTTATTATTGTTTTCTCCCAATTGCTTCGGCCAATTCAAGGAATTTCAACCAATATTGCATTTCTCAACAAGGCAAAAGCATCGCAGGATAGAATTAACGAAATTCTCCATGCTGACGAAAAAATCCATGAAAAGGAAAATCCAGTTTCTCTAACCGATCTGCACCAAGGGATTCGCTATGAAAATGTTTCGTTCAAATACAAAGATGCGTTTGTTCTAAAAAACATTGACTTATTTATCCCGAAAGGAAAAACAATCGCGCTAGTAGGCGAATCTGGAAGCGGAAAATCCACTTTGGGCGATCTTTTACCACGTTTTTATGACGTTACCGAAGGTGCAATTTACTTTGACACAACAAACATCAAGGATTCTTCCATCAAAGACTTACGCGGACACGTTGGAATTGTATCGCAAGAATCTATACTTTTCAATACTTCCGTTAAAGAAAATATCGCTTTTGGAATGCCAAACGCCACCCAAGAAGAAATTGAAAATGCAGCAAAAATTGCCAACGCACACGATTTTATTCTAGAATTGGAGCACGGCTATGAGACCAACATTGGAGAACGAGGAAATAAACTTTCCGGTGGACAAAAACAACGCATAAGTATTGCACGTGCAATTTTAAAAAATCCAACACTTTTGATTCTAGATGAAGCGACCTCCGCATTGGATACCGAGTCTGAAAAACTGGTGCAAGATGCATTGGAACATTTAATGAAAGACCGCACATCCATTATTATTGCGCACCGCTTAAGCACAATTAGAAATGCGGATGAAATTGTTGTTTTATCCAAAGGGGAGATTAAAGAGCGCGGCACACATACTGCATTAATGGAATTAAAAGGCTTGTATTACAACCTGTCTTCCCTTCAAGGAATTAATTCCTAGTCATAGATTTTCAAATAAATTATTTTCTAAAAAATCCGTAGAAATGAAAGTCGGAGTTTGTATCTGCTACATTGTTTCGGACAGTAAAACGTCTATTTAATTAATCCTTAAAACTAAAACCGCTCCAATTTTCTTCTTGAAATCTGCAACAATTGATTAGGTAGGTTCGTTAATAAGTATTAATTTGTAGAATAATAGAAAGGTATTCTTTGTTTGCGACAACGAATACAAGTACTTTTACGTTTATTAATAAGTTGAAAACAATAAAATACATAGCGGTACTATTTTCCCTTGGAGCTTTCACAGCTTTTGGCCAATTAGTGACTAATCCTGGTGGGTCACCAACCTCTTTGGTACAGAATGTATTGTTGGGCACTGGAGTGACGGTTTCTAATATTACATATAATGGCAGTCCAAGCGCAATAAGTGAATTTACAGGAACTGGTTCAAATCTTGGATTAGCAAGTGGAATCGTTATGACTACTGGAACAACATTCAATAATGGCGCTGGTCCGCAAGGTCCGAATAATGCTAGTTCATCCGGCGTAGACAATAATTTTGGAGGCTCCAATTTATTATCCGGCATCATTGGTGGCACACAAACCTTTAATTCTGCAATTCTTGAATTCGATTTTGTTCCTTATTCGGACACGGTGCGTTTCAGATATGTATTTGGTTCAGAAGAATATCCTGAATTTGCTCCGCCTATTACCTCTACCTATAATGATGTATTTGGTTTTTTTATTTCCGGACCTGGAATTGTTGGGCTTCAAAACATTGCCAAACTAACAAACGGAGCGGTAGTTTCTATCAACAATGTGAATCCTGTAACTAATTCATCGTTTTATAACGACAATGGAGATGGTAATTCTGCTCCGCAAAACAGTTCGCCATTTTACATTCAATACGATGGTTTTACAGATGTTCTGGAAGCTGTATCTCGAGTTCAGTGCGGACAAACCTATCATTTAATCATGGCAATAGCCGATGTTGGCGATGGAATTTATGATTCTGGTATTTTTCTAGAAGCAAATAGTTTAAGTTCTAAGACACCAGTGAACATTACATATACCTTATCCCAACAAGCATTTTCAAATCCGAGTCTAATGGCGGAAGGTTGCGTTACAGCGACAATAAAACTAGAACGTGGCCAAAATAACTTGTCATCCGCATTGACAATTCCAATAAATGTTAGCGGAACAGCAACAGAAGGTGTGGACTATTCCAACATTCCAAACTCAATAACGTTCTCTCCAGGTCAATCTATTGTTCAATTTACAATTAGTGCATTTGCCGATGCATTAACTGAAGGACAGGAATCTATAACGCTCGAATTTCCAATTGTAGATCCGTGTGGAAATATTACGCCAATCATTATAAATTTAGGAATTGCAGACGTTTTACCAGTTGCCGTAGTTGTAGAAAGCTCTGCTGTTGTTTGTCCAGGAGATGACGTGGTTTTAAATGCGGTAGCTTCAGGAGGCGTTGGCCCTTATGTTTACAGTTGGAACACTGGTGCAACAACGCCATCTATTTCGGTTTCTCCAACGAATACACAGACATTTACGGTCTCCGTGACTGATAATTGTTTGAATCAAACTGCTACTGGTTCGGGAACGGTAAATGTTCCAGTTTATGAACCTTTATTGTTAAATGAAACAGCAGATCTAACTGAAATTTGCCCATATATCCCAATGCAATTAGAAGCAAATGCTAGTGGCGGAGCGGGAAGTTATTCGTATCAATGGCAAACAGCAGATGGACCGATAGGGAACCAAAGTACGCAAATCGTTACACCTTCCACTACAACAATTTATACGGTTATTGTGACGGATTTGTGCGGAGAAGAGCAAACTGCCACTATTTTGTATACCATTACAAGCCCACCGCTTATTATCAATCTGACTCCGGGTGTAGAAATTTGTCCTGGGGACAGCGCTTTGGTTGGGGTTTCCGCAACTGGAGGTTTTGGTCAATACTATTATTTATGGCCACAAACCGGAGAAATAACCCCGCAAATTTGGGTGAATCCTTTGCAGACAACAAATTACCAAGTGATTGTTTCCGATGAATGCCAAACCTTTACTGTTACTGGAAGTGCAACAATAACGGTTGTTGCGCCGATTGCTAATTTTGAAATTTCAAGCAATACCTTGTTTGATGATTTACCGATAACTTTTCAAAACACTACCTTGAATGGATTAACGTACCAATGGTATTTTGGCGACGGGAACGCTTCAAACCTCGTGCATCCAAACAATACCTATGCTATTTTTGGAAATTATCTTGTTACATTAATTGCAACGGATGAAAAAGGGTGCAAAGACACTATTTCAAAACCAATTGTAATAGAAGAAGCATATTACATTTATGTTCCCAATACATTTACACCAGATGGCTTACGATTTAATAATACATTTAAAGCTAGTACCATTGGGATAAAGGAAATTGGAATAAAAATTTACAACCGATGGGGACAACTAATTTATAGCGCCGATAATTTAGATTTTGAATGGGACGGAACTTACAAAGGCAATAAAGCACAAGACGGAACCTACGTCTGGAAAATTAGCTATGTAACAAGATCCGGCAGAGAAGAAACCATTACTGGACATATCAACCTTATTCGCTAGTAAAATATACTATTTCATATTTTACAAAGATTTTGTTCGTCCGCCATCAACAGGAACATTTATTCCATTGATATATGCCGCTGCGGGAGAAGCTAAAAAAGCAATCGCTGCAGCTATTTCCTCCGGTTGAGCGATTCGTTTCATTGGCGTTTCAGAAGCCATTTCCACAAATACATCTTCAACAGATTCATTGTGCTGTTCTGCCTTTATTTTGGCAATGCTTTGTAAACGAGCTGTATTGGTAGCACCTGGCAAAACGTTATTAACCGTAATTCCATAAACACCTAATTCACCCGCTAAGGTCTTACTCCAATTTGCTACAGCTCCTCGTATGGTATTGGAAACACCAAGATTTGGGAGTGGTTGTTTTACGGATGTAGAAATTACATTGATGATTCTTCCATACCCTTCCATTTGCATAATTGGATAAACCGCTTGAACAAGGATATGGTTACAAATTAAGTGTTGGTTAAACGCCAATAAAAACTCGTCTTCCGAAGCATCTTTAATCGCTCCGCCTTTAGGTCCACCGGTATTATTGACTAGAATATGAATTTTTATTTCTCCATCTAAAAATGTTGCCAAAGTACTTTTAAGTCCCTGTGGATTTGAAAAATCTGCAACAATATAGGTGTGCTGTTGTCCAAGAGAGGCATCCAATTCCTTAACTGTTTCCTGCAGTTTACTTTCGTTTCTAGCCAAAAGAACAACAGTTGCTCCCATAGTTGCCAACTCCAAAGCTGTAGCTTTTCCAATACCTTGCGTACTTCCGCATACCAAAGCCGTTTTTCCGGATAAATTCAAATTCATGTGTAACTCTTTTCGTCAAAAATACAATTTTTATTAGGTTCACTGGATTATTTATTACCGCAAGATTTCTTTCTGCTATCGAAAAATAGTAAGTTTCAAATCTGTCAAAGTAAAAATTGACACATTTTAATTCAATGTTTCTAAGTAATAAATAATAACCCAAAACACACAAATATTCATTCGCAGGTATCAGATGTTAATTCTTAACACATTTAAGTGCCTTTTTGTATTTTAACATTTTTTTTAAATGTCGGTTGCGTTAAATTTGTAGAGTAAAATAACTAAAAAAAACTTTATGTTAAGTAAACTACATTTAAAAGTGTTCGGTTTTTTCATTGTTTTTGCTATAAGCTTGCTTAGCGCAACTGCATTTGGCCAAACTGTTCTGATTAATCCTACCCAAGGTGGTGGTTTTGAGCTCGGACCAACATTTGCGGACAATGGTTGGAATATTTCCAACTCAGCAAATAATCCATGGTACTTGGGAAGTTCAGGCGTAGGAGCTCCCATAGCAGGAAATAGTGCTTACGTTTCCAATAATAGTGGTGTAAGTCCTGATTACAGCAATATTAGCCCTTGTATCAATTACTTTTGGAGAGATGTAACAGTCCCTGCTGGACAAACGAAAATTAAACTTACGTTTAATTGGAATGGTTCCGGGGAAACGAATTGGGATGTTTGGCAGGTTTTAACTGCGCCAATTACAACAACTCCGGCAGCAACAATAACCTATCCTGGCTCTGGAAATATTGTTCCTACAGGATTAACAGGCGCAACTGCAATAGCGATAAGCGCTCCTTCTGTTGGGGTTCAAACTGCAACAGTCTTTCTACCTGCAAATCTTGCAGGTACTACTTTTCGTTTGATTTTCGCTTGGAAAAGTGATACATCTGCTGGTACAAATCCTCCAGTTACATTGGATAACATTTCTTTGACATCACAATTACCAGGTACATTTATTTCAATTACTTCTGGAATTTGGACGAATCCTCTAACTTGGGATGCGAATGATGTTCCTTCTCCTGTAGACAATGTAACAGTAGCAACTGGACACATTGTTGATTTGGATCAAAACAATTTAGGCGCAAATAACTTAGTTATCTCCGGAACTTTGAACTATGCGGTTGCCGCAACTCGTTTTGATGTATTCGGAAACTTAACTGTAAATGCTTCCGGTGCTTTTAATATTTACAACTTGACAACTGGTAAACAACTCTATATTAAAGGTAATTTAATTAATAATGGGCTGTTGCATACATCCGTAGGTTTTACCTATTTACGATTCAATGGTTCTGTACCACAAACCGTTTCAGGAACGGGAACGTTTGGAACACTCAACGCTTCAAATATGGCAAATAGTGTATACTATTTGTATTTTGAGAATACGAGCACTACGTATCCAAATATTGTTTGGAATGTGAACAATGTTGCTGCTCAATCGATTTATTTTAGTGGAACAGGTTATAATTCTCGTGTTGACCTTATGAATAATAAGTTAATCAATGGAGATATTGTTGGTGCAACATTTAGTGCTGGTTCAGTAACCGCAGCAGTTGGAACAGGGATTTTATCTGGTGGAAAATATTCAAGAATCTGGTCGGCGACAACCACAGGATCAGCAATAACTGCGAACGCTATACCAACATCTACAACGAGTTTGTATCCATTTACAACCCTTACGGGTGAGGATCGCAGAATGTGGATCCAACGTGTAAATGCAGCTGGTACAGCAAATGCAACGGGCGCTACTGCAGGACAACTTGCTGTTGTACATTCAAATACGTCTGGAATTGTTGGCGGTTTGTCCGTAAATGATGCAGGATATATTATTAATAACCGAAGTAATGCAAACTGGACTGTTTCGGATGAAGGAACGGGTTGTTCTAATAGCTTCTACCGTGTTTGTACAAATGCTGGTGGAATTTATACAAGTATTCCGTTAAATATGAATGCACGTTTGATGAAGATTGCAAGTGTTGCGGGCACACACCAAAGTGGTGGTGCTACGCCTGTGCCATTTTCTCAAAGAACTGCAATTGCGCAGGCAGACATGTTAACGACATACTACATTGGATTTGGTGATGCGGATTATGTTCCATTCCCTCCAGGAGCAATAGCGCAATCTGCTACCCCGCCAAACTGTGCGACAGGTACGCAATTATCTGCAACAGGAACACCATTCCAAAATACGGCTTGGTACTGGCAAACTTCCGCTACCGGAACAGATATATCTATTCCATATACAGGAGCATATTCTGTTTTTGCTAATGGAACGTATTATCTTAGAACGTTCATGACAACTGGACTCCAAACAGATGTGAACGCTTGGTCAACAGCAGTTTCGTATGTGGTTAGCAATATGCCAAGTGCAACTGCGCCTCCTGCGCCGGTTGCGGATGCTAATCCTGCTTGCGCGCCTGCCGGATCAACTTTATCAATGGTTGCTCCGCCTGCAAACGTAACGTACTATTGGCAAGGAAATACGCTAAATGGCTCAAGCACTGCATTACCAGCTTCGGTTAGTTTCAACGCTGCAACAACCGGAACGTACTATGTTTCTGCATTTGATGCTATAACTTCGTGCTGGTCCTTTACAACACCTTTATCTGTTGTAGTAGACAACCTTATTCCTTTTGATCCAACTGTAACAATTCCGGTTGTTAATATGTGTAATGGTGGAACAAGTGCTTTAATTGAGGCTTCTGCTTTAACACAAACAACTGGATCTTTAACTGCTGCAACTGCCAGTGGAAATGGCTGCAGTGGTGGGGCAATGTTTAATGTTGCAGCGCAAGCAATTCCAATTACAATCAATACCGTTGATATAAAATCTACATCTGCAACTGGCACCTTGAATGTTTACTACAAAGTTGGAACCTATCTTGGGTCGGAAACCAATGCTGCAGCATGGACGTTAGTTGGAACCGCAACGTTTTCAGGAACGGCACAAGCAATGGTGAATGTAGATATTACGGATTTTACAATACCTGCCAATACTACCTATGGTATTTATTTGAATTACGCCGCTGCATATACGACCGTTACTGGTCCTGTTACGTATAGTAACTCAGATGTTTCCCTAACTGTTGGCGCTGGATTATGCTCCGCATTTGGAGGTGTGAATGCAAACAGAGCATTTAATGGAGCGATTAATTATACTGCAGGATTTAATGCAGAAGTTGCATGGTTCCCATCCGCGACAGGTGGAACACAGTTGGGCATTGGTTCTCCTTTCGAAGGTTATGGAACTTCCGTGTTGCCAAACTCACTTTCAAATGGTTCTTATGCATTTTATGCAGCAGGAAAAGCAGGTGGGTGTTACTCGGTAAACAGATCACTTGTAACCGTTAATGTAACACCAGTTTTAGTTTCACTAAGTCCAATTAATGCTTCTTGTAACGGAAACAACAACGGTTCCTTCTCTGTAGCTACTGTATTGTGCGGAACGGCTCCATTTTTGTTTTCACTTGATGGGGGCTTATTTGGAGCAATACCAACAGATTTAGTTGCTGGTACTTACTCCGTTGTAGTTCAAGATGCAGGAGGGCAATTAAGTTCTCCAATTTCTTTGGTGGTTGGACAACCAGCTCCTCCAGTTTTAACTTTCGTGGATGCAAATTATTTTACAGCAGATGTTTCCTGGACAACAGCAGGTAACGAAACATCTTGGAATGTAGAATATGGTCTTGCAGGCTTCACACCAGGATCTGGAACTACAGTTATTGTAGCAGCATCACCATATACCCTAACCGGATTAGATGCTGAAACAGCTTACGATGTATACATAACTGCAATCTGCGGTCCTAATCCTCAAGTAAGTGCTGTTTTGGAAATTACCACAAATTTTGGCTTCTTTACGTTTGATAATACTTGTGGACCAGGATTTATTGATATTTCTGGAACAGGAACAGATTTAAATGTAACAGATGACTCAGAAGCAGGAGTTACAATGCCTTTCAGTTTCTATTACCAAGGTATTTCTGTTAACACAATGACCGTTGGTAATAATGGAGGTGTATTATTAAATTCACTTACTGGTCAAGTTGGTTATGGCGGAAATATGACTACGTTAGCTCCTAATTATTTATTTTTATGGGGAGATGATTTAGATGACGAAACTGGAAATGTATATTGGGAAGCAATCGGAACATCTCCTAACCAAACTTTTATTGTTCAATGGAATAACATAAATAATTTTTCTAATGGCGCCGGTACTGTGACATACCAACTTCAAATTGAAGAAGCAACAGGAGAAATCTATTTTATATACGATGATGTATTATTTGGAGGAAGTGAAACTGCTGATGATTATGCCGGCAATGCTGACATAGGAGTTTCAGGAGCAATTGACATCAATGTATCCAATAACAATCAATTCTATTTGCAAAACAATTCATGTGTTCACTTTTATAATGCATTGTGTCCTGATCCTATCAACTTGACATCTCTAATTTTCCAGGAAGAAGTTATCTTGGATTGGGGAACTGGTTTGTATGGTGAAACAGAATGGACAGTAATTTACGGTCCAGCTGGATTTGATCCTGCAACTGGAGGAACTACAATTACTACTTTGAATTCAGATATTGATATCATTGGTTTGACGCAATTGACAAACTACGATGTTTATGTCTATTCAGAATGTACGTTGGATAATCTTACCTCTTCAGGCTTATTAATTTCTTTCCAAACGTTGCCTTTCTGTTCAGATCCTTCAGGAATCACGACTACTACAGCTGCAGATTCTTTGTTCTCTGCTTGGAACTGGGTGGAAACAGGAGCGTTGTATCCTGCAACAAGTTTCAATATTCAATACGGAATGACCGGTTTTGATTTGTACGCTGGAACAGTCGTAAATGCAAACAATGACCTGTCAGATACTACAGTTAATGCTGGATTCCTAGCAGGTGGTGTTTACCAATTATATGTGCAAGCAGTTTGTTCTGCAGATACTTCCAACTACATAGGACCATTTACATTCATTATGCCGTTGTCCAACGACAGTGTTTGTGGTGCTGAAATGTTGGCGGTAGATGGCTCAGTTTACTACTTCAACAATGTTGGTGCAACTGCACAAGCTGGTGAAGCTGCGTTGATCACAGGAACAAATCCTGCAGGTTATAACGCTACAGAGCTAGCAGTAATGACTTGGGGTTCTCCAGCGGTTGAAGGTTCTAACTGGTATTCTTTTGTTGCGCCAACTTCTGGTTCAATACGTTTTAGTGGTTTGGATCAAAATGCTTCCTTAAGTCAAATAGCAGTCTACGGGTTAACAAATTGCGGTGATTTCACAACATTTGAATTAATGGGTGCTTCGGATCAAGTGAATGTAGGATCAGTAACGAAAGTTGCTCCAAACTTCACACTTTGTGGATTGACAGCAGGTGAAACGTATTACATCTTGCACGATGCTTGGAGTAATGGTTTGGGTGGAGCAGCTAACTTCGGTCAGTATTCTATCAAAATGACTCCAATTGACTTGGAAGCAGGTTCATACGTATCCATGTTGGATGTGTGTACTGGAAACTCTATCGTTTTATTTGACGGAATCACAGGATACCAAGATGGTGGAACATGGACAGCTGAATTAGCATCCGTCGGAACAGGTATTGCGGATAGTTTATTTAGCTCGGCTGGTTTATCTTACCAAGTTCACAATTTTGAATACCGCGTAACGGATGGTTGTGCATACGATTCCATTGCAACACAAGTGCATATCTTCCCTCCTGCTAATGCAGGACCGGATGGAACACTTACAGTTTGTAGAAACGAACCGTTTGAACTTGTTGCAGGATTGACAGGTACTGTTGATTTAGACGGAACGTGGTTGAATCCAAGCAGTGTTGCTTTGCCAGGATCTACAACGACTGCAAGTAACCTTCCAGGACAATACAACTTTGTATTTATTACTGGAAACGGAATTTGCCCGGACGATACAGCAACAGTTTTAGTAGAAGTACTATCGTCGTGTGACTTCAATAACGTGGATGAAATGTACTTTGGAACGATGACAATGTTACCTAACCCAACTAATGGTTTAGTGTACATTTCGAACCAAGGTTCAACTGAAGTATTCCACTACGAAATAACAGACATCGATGGTCGCGTTATCGCTACTAAAAAATCAGCGATCAACGGAACCTCTGTAACTGAAATTAATTTAAATGGAAAAGTTACAGGAATGTATATGATCCGCGTTTATAATGATAACGCTGAGAAAGTATTCCGGGTAATTTTACAATAAGAATTCTATCGAATTAGTAAAAGGGAGGCCAATTGGTCTCCCTTTTTTTTATGAAGAAAAAACTCAAAAATTGGGTTTTAGCTAAGATCAAATATAATTTAAGTCTAAATTTCATACTCAAAAAGTAACGGATGGTAGAATATTTATCACATTGTTGAAAAAAAAACGAAGTTAAATTACGTTAATATGAAGATTTAATTAATTTTGGCTGTTATTAACAAATAAAAAACGATTGGTTTATGAAAAAATTATTACTTACACTCGTAGGAATAGTTTGGTCTGTACAACTCGCTTTAGCCACCACATGTGCTGGTGCTATTACGGTTCCTACAGCCCCCACTTTCCCCTACACACAGTCTTTAGTCTGCGGTGCAACCAATGACATGACTGCCGCCAATACCACAACCTGTGGTAGCACCTTGTACAAAGGCGGACAGGAATCTGTTTATGCATGGACTCCTGCTTTTAGTTATACAAGTCTTACGATTGCCTATACAGGTGTATCGTATACTGGTATATTTTTGTACGCAGGCTGCCCTACAGCAGGGGGAACATGTGTTGGAAACATCACAAGTTCTGCTACATCAAAAACATTAAGTATTCCAGCAGTTACAGCAGGAACAACTTATTACATTGTTTTTGATACATGGCCTACTCCAAACAGCCCATGTCCTGGAACGTTCACAATCAATGCAGTTATTCCTCCACCGGCAGCGCCTCCAACGCCTATTCAGGCTGCAGGAACACCTTCTTGTCTTTTGGGGAGTGTATTAACTCTTACTGGTACTCCAGCAGCCAATGTAACTTGGTACTGGCAAACATCTGCTACAGGAACAAGCACTGCTAATCCTGGAGCAACAGCAAATACAGTATTCGCAAATGGAACGTATTATGCACGTGCATACAACTCTGCAACTTTGTTATGGTCAACAGCATCCTCAATAGTTGTAACTAATTTCCCAGTGGCAACAGCGCCACCGGCTCCAGTCGCTTTGGTAGATCCTTCGTGTGCTCCAGCAGGAACAACAATTTCTGTGGCTGCTGCACCAACTGGTTCAATTTACTACTGGCAAGGAACATCTTTAGGTGGAACATCCAATGCAAACAACGCATCTACGCCATTTGCAGTAACTTCTACAGGAACATATTATGTATCTGCATACGAAACAGCAACTGGTTGTTGGTCAATCACAACTGGTTCATTAGTTACAGTAAATACTGTAATTCCAGCTGCACCGGTTGTTGCACAATCTGTTTACAACGTATGTTCTGGAACTTCAAGTATTCCATTAGCTGCTGCAGTTCCAATTGCACTTTCAGCTGCTACGTGTAATGCATCTGCTACGGCAAGTGGAAATGATAATGCTGCAACTACTGCAACGGTAAACAACTTCTCTTGTGCTACAGGTACAATTGTTGGTGCAACTTTGAATGCTTCTATTGGTGGAAATTGTCCATCTTGGTATTATTATTCTATCGTTGTAAATGGTGTTACTGTTGCAACAAATCAGTGTAACCAAAATGGATTCAATTTAACTCCATACCTTCCATTGTCTTCTGTATCGATTGTTTCTTTCAACAATCCTGCAGATTCTCCGGATCCAGTTACAATGAACTTAACAGTTGTTCTATCTTACTTAGCTCCAACAGTACCACAACCTGCTTATGCACTTACATGGTACAACGCAGCTACAGCTGGAACGCAATTAGGATCAGGATCTCCATTACAGGCGGTTGGATCTTCGGTTATGCCAACACCTACATTAGGATCGTATAACTTCTATGTTGAAACAGGCTTAGCTGGTTGTGTAAGTGCTACACGTCAGTTGGTAAATGTAAATGTAGTTGACGTAAACGTTGCTTTAACACCAGTGCAAGAATCTTGTACTAACTATTCAAATGGTACATTTACATTAGGTACGGTAACATGTGGTACAGCGCCATTTACATATTCTACAGATGGTGGGGTTACTTTTGGTGCGATTCCAAACAACCTTACAGCAGGAACTTATTCGGTGATTGCTAAAGATGCTAATAACTTAGTAAGTGGTCCTATTTCTGTAGTGATTACAACACAAAGTTCTGTTGTACCACCTGCAGCTACTGTTACTGCTACGGATTATAATTATTGTGTTGGTGTACCTACTGCTCCTATTTCTGCAGCAGTTCCAATTCAACTAGTTAGTGGCACATGCGCTGCAACAGCTTCAGCTTCTGGAACAGATAACTCAGGCGTTACAGCTACAGTAAATAACTTCTCTTGTGCATTAGGTACAATTACTGCTGCAACTATGAATGCTTCAATTGGTACATTTTGTACTTCATGGTATTCATATAGCATCAAAGTAAATGGTGTTACTGTTGCTACAAACCAATGTAACGTGAACAATTTTGATCTTACACCTTATTTGCCGATTACTTCGGTTCAGGTTATATCTCAAGATAACGATGCTGTTGGTGACTTTGTAACAATGAGTTTAACGGTTAACGTAACTTATTCTGGACCTTCTTCTCCACAACCTGCATATTCATTGGCTTGGTTCAATGCATCCACAGGAGGAAATCAATTGGGTTCTGGAACACCTTTTGAAACAGTTGGAACATCTGTTATGCCAGCTGCAGTTTTAGGAGCGTATGATTTCTATGTTGCTACAGCACTTGGTGGCTGTTTAAGTGTTGATCGTGGACAAGTTACTGTAAACATTGTAAATGTAAACGCGGTAGTTTCTCCAATCAACGCAACATGTAACGGTGGTAATAATGGTTCATTTGTATTAGGTGCTGTTGCATGTGGTACACTTCCATTCACTTATTCTGTGAACGGTGGAACTCCAGGAGCAATCCCAACAAACTTAACTGCAGGAACGTATGAAATTGTTATTACAGATGCAGTAGGTTTGACAAGTGGTCCAATTTCGATTGTGATTACACAACCAGCTCCTCCAGCAGATTTAGTATTTATTGATGCTAACTACTTTGTTGCAGACATTTCTTGGACAACAACAGGTAACGAAACATCTTGGAACGTTGAATTCGGTCCGGTAGGTTTCACACCTGGAACAGGAACTTCTCAAGTTGCTACTGCTTCTCCGTATACTATTACAGGATTGGATGCAGAAACAGTTTACGAAGTATACGTAACTGCAATCTGTGGTCCAAATGCTGAATTAAGTGATGCTTTGCTTGTAACTACAAATTCAGGTTTCTTTACCTTTGATAATTCTTGTGGCCCAGGCTTCCAAGATATTTCAGGATCAGGAACAGCATTGAACTTAGCAGATGATCAAACAACTGTAATTACACTTTCATCACCTGTAACTTTCCAAGGAAACTCTTCCTCTTCAATTACAGTAAGTAACAATGGATTTATTTCGTTCCCTGGTGTTACATTAAACGCTTGGAACAACGACTGGGATTCTGAAGAAGGAAATGTATACTGGCAAGAAACAACTATTGGCGCAGATGATTATTTAATCGTTGAATGGTACAACCGTCCACGTTTCTCAGGAATTATCGGTCAAAATGTTACGTTTGAATTATTGATCAATAAGACGACTAATGAAGTTTACTACATCTATGACGACGTTGTTGTTGGTGGGTCTCAATCGTCAAATGATTATGGTGCACAAGGTACGATTAGTGCTTCTGGACCACAAGGAACGGCAACAGTATCCAGCTTCAATGCTGCTTACTTGACTGCAAATTCATGTGTTCACTTCTACAATGCATTGTGTCCAAACCCTATCAACTTGACATCTCAAATTTTCCAGGAAGAAGTTATCTTGGATTGGGGAACTGGTTTGTATGGCGAAACATTATGGACAGTAATTTACGGTCCAGCTGGATTTGATCCTGCAACTGGAGGAACAACAGTTACTTCTGCTAATTCAGATATCGATATCATTGGTTTGACGCAATTGACAAACTACGATGTTTACATCTATTCAGAATGTGCATTAGATAATCTTACATCTCCAGGCTTATTGCTTTCTTTCCAAACGTTACCTTTCTGTTCAGATCCTGCAGGAATTACTACAGCAACAGATGTTGATTCTTTATTCTCTGCTTGGAACTGGGTTGAAACAGGGCCATTGTATCCTTCTACAGGATTCAATATCCAATACGGAATGACAGGTTTTGATTTGTACTCTGGAACAGTCGTAAATGCAAACAATAACTTATCCGACACAACAGTTAATGCTGGATTCCTAGCAGGTGGTGTTTACCAAGTATATGTGCAAGCAGTTTGTTCTTCTGACACATCTAACTATTCAGGTCCATTTACATTCATTATGCCGTTATCTAACGACAGTGTTTGTGGAGCGGAAATGTTGGCTGTGGATGGCACAGTTTACTACTTCAACAATGTTGGTGCAACGGCACAAGCTGGTGAAGCTGCGTTGATCACAGGAACAAATCCTGCAGGTTACAACTCTACTGATTTAGCAGTAATGACTTGGGGTTCTCCAGCAGTTGAAGGTTCTAACTGGTATTCTTTTGTTGCTCCAACATCTGGATCGATGAGATTTAGCGGTTTGGATCAAAATGCATTCTTAAGTCAGATCGCGATTTACGCATTAACAGATTGTGGTGATTTCACAACATTTGAATTAATGGGTGCTTCGGATCAAACAGATGCAGGCGTAACTACGAAACTTGCTCCAAACTTCACTATTTGTGGATTAACAGCAGGTCAAACGTACTACGTTTTACACGATGCTTGGAGTAATGGTTTTGGTGGAGCAGCTAACTTCGGTCAGTATTCTATCAAAATGACTCCAATTGACTTGGAAGCAGGTTCATTTGTTTCTATGTTAGAAGTTTGTACTGGAAATGCTGTTGTATTATTTGACGGAATCACAGGATACCAAGATGGTGGAACATGGACAGCTGAATTGGCTTCCGTTGGAACAGGTATTGCAGACAGTTTATTTAGCTCGTCTGGTTTATCTTACCAAGTTCACAATTTTGAATACCGTGTAACGGATGGTTGTGCTTACGATTCAATTACATCGCAAGTTCGTATCTTCCCTCCATCAGCGGCAGGACCTGACGGAACACTTACAGTTTGTAGAAATGAACCATACGATTTACTTTCTGGTTTATCTGGAACAGTTGATTTAGGTGGAACGTGGTTGAACCCAAGCAGTGTTGCATTGCCAGGATCTACTACAACTGCTAGTAACCTTCCAGGACAATACAACTTTGTATACATCAC
>Ga0208426_1000090_pt1 | contig 17607 bp, 17 predicted proteins | sample DEB19_08_DNA_6_FD_184524 | JGI IMG/M metagenome (GOLD analysis project Ga0208426, IMG submission 184524) | Aqueous microbial communities from the Delaware River and Bay under freshwater to marine salinity gradient to study organic matter... | ecosystem: Environmental > Aquatic > Marine > Coastal...
TGGGCATATTGGGCAATGATGACTTGTAACGTTATATCACCGCAACTTATGTGGTTCAGACCTTTGAGAAGAAGTTTACTCTTTACATTTATTATATCAATTGTTGTAAATATTGGAATGTGGTTTGAGCGATATGTAATTATCGTAACTTCCATACACAGAGATTACTTACCTTCTGCATGGAGTATGCATTATCCAAGTCACATAGATTTGGGCGTATACATTGGAACAATAGGGTTGTTTTTTGTGTTCTTCCTATTGTTTGCAAGGTATTTCCCTGTTTTAGCTTTGAATGAAGTAAAAACAATTTTGAAATCATCTGGAGAATCGTATAAAAACGCACCAGATAATCATACTAACGATAGTCATTCAAACCATTAATAGTAAGGACATGGCAGAGACAGTTATTTATGCAATGTACGACGATGACGATGTGCTAAAAGATGGTGCAAAGAAATTGGTCGCAAAAGGAGTTAAAATCTCAGAAGTATTTTCTCCTTTTCCAATTCACGGAATTGATCCAATAATTGGAATAAAGAATACACGTTTAGGTATCATGGCCTTTATTTATGGTCTTACTGGTACTGTGTTGGCAACTTATGGAATGCGTTTTTTCATGATTACGGATTGGCCAATGAATATTGGTGGAAAGCCAAATGGTTCGTATTTAGATAATATGTTGGCATTTGTTCCGATTACTTTCGAATTTACAGTGCTTTGTGCTGCACACGGAATGGCTATTACTTATTTGTTGCGAAACAAAACGTTACCAGGTCTTCCAGCACAAAATCCTGATCCTCGTACAACGGATGATAAATTCGTAATGGAGATAAGACTTTCTGAAAACACAAAGTTTGATGCTGCAGAGCTTGAGACGATGTTGAAGGAAACTGGAATAATAGAATTGGATCAAAAAGAATTAAAATAGTTTGCCATGAAGTACTGTTTTTCAGTACTACGTCTGACATAATAAATAGAAGAGACAGATGAAAATTAAATTTAAGGCACTAGCAAGTTTGGCAGTAATTTCGATTACTACATTATTATTGGAATCGTGCACTGCGGATGCTGACAGTTCAGGTTTGGAATATATGCCAGACATGTATCGCTCTCCTGCTATTGAACCATACGTTGATTATGGTGAAGTGAGAGGAAGAGAGAATAAGGATATGAAAATGAAAATTTCTGCTTTGGTTCCGCCTATGGGAACTGTACCTTACTTTGGAACAGATTCCGCAACAGTAAATCTTATGTTGCCATATTTTAGAAAGGCAAATGTTGCTTTTCGTGAAACCCATGGTTTATATGGTGCAAATCTTTCCATAGTAGATGAATATGCTTTAGCAATTGCGGATAAAAACCCAACAAAACTTTCAGCTGAGAACGTAGAATCCGTATTCAAACAAGGAAAAGAGTTATACACTGCAATGTGCCAACATTGTCACGGCGAAAAAGGAGATGGAAATGGACCAATGGTACTAAGCGGAGCTTATGCTGGTGTTCCAAACTATGTAGATCGCGCAGCTTTGTCAGATGGACAAATGTTCTATTCTATTTATTATGGTAAAAATGCGATGGGTTCCCATTCATCCCAACTTAATAAAAAAGAAATTTGGACATTAGTGCATTATGTTCGCAAGTTCCAAAATGCGGAATATGGTAAGTTTGATGCAACAGGGGCCACGGTAGTAGCTATGCAAGCTTCAGATACTTTAGTTAAGAAATAAATAATTTGAATAATAGTTATATGGAATTCTCTATATCAAAAAAAGCAAAAACTGTAACAACTGCTCTCATGGGAGTTGGACTTTTGTTTACCGCGATAGGTATTTTCACGAGTATGAGTGATCACCATTTTGCAACTCGTTTGTTAGTAAACGGATTGGTTAATAGCTTTTTCTTTTTTGCTCTGGGTTTAGGTGCTTTATTCTTTTTAGCATTGCAATATGCTACAGAAACAGGTTGGTACGCATCCGTTAAGCGAATAATAGAAGCTGTTGCTGGATTTCTTCCATATGGAATGGGACTTTTAGCACTTACCTTATTAACGATTACATTTTTAGATGGTGCGCACATTTACTCGTGGATGGATCCTGAAATGACAAATCCAGCTTCACACCACTACGATGAAATTATCGATGGTAAATCTGCTTACTTGAATAAACCATTTTTCTGGATTAGAACGATTCTTTATATGGTTGTTTATTTTATCTTTTTACGTGGATTTAGAATGAGATCACTCGAAGAGGACAGAATTGGGGGAACAGAATTACACTTTAAAAACTATAGAAAAGGAGCAATATTTTTGGTTTTCTTCGCTGTATTCAGTTCAACTTCTTCCTGGGATTGGTTAATGTCTATCGATGTGCACTGGTTCTCCACTCTTTTCGGATGGTATACTTTCGCTGGAATGTGGTGTTCAACAATGGTAGTTTTGGTATTGTTGACACTTTACTTGAAGTCTCTTGGTTATTTGCCAAAAGTGAACGATAGTCACATCCACGATTTAGGAAAATGGACGTTTGCCACTTCTTTCTTGTGGTCCTACTTGTGGTTTTCCCAATTTATGTTAATCTGGTACGCCAATATTCCTGAAGAAACAACGTATTATTTAATGCGAATTGAGAATTTTAAATTCATGTATTTTGCAATGTTTTTGATTAATTTTTCTTTCCCAATGCTAATACTTATGTCACGGGATGCTAAGAGAAACGCAGGTATTCTTTCCTTTGTTGGTTTGATTATTTTAACGGGACATTGGTTTGATGTTTACGTTATGATAGCTGCAGGTTCAATGGGTGCTGGCGCGAAATTAGGAATCCTCGAACTAGGAATGGCTGTGTTGTTTGTCGGATTTTTTATTCGTGTGATTCTAGTAAATCTTACGAAATCCCCTCTTACACCTGTAAACCATCCCTTCTTGGATGAAAGTATACACCACGAAATTTAATTTTTTTACAGTTAATATAGCACATGATGGCAAGTAAATTAATCGCTTTAATCGTTATAGTTTTAGGAGTAATAGCTATTGCTCAGTTGGTTCGTGTATATGAACTTTCTTCTAAACTTAGAAAACGTCAGGAACACGAGATAAGCACACGTGACAATGATTTCAATGCTAAGTTAATGTTTGTATTCCTAGTTGTTTTTTACATAGGTTTCATTTACTTATTAGTTAAATATGGCTACACAGGCAGAGGAATCGCAGCGTCAGTCCATGGTAAGGATATAGATTGGTTATTAAATCTGAATTTTTTCATCATTATTTCAGCATTTTTTCTTACCAATACCTTATTATTTTGGTTTTCTTACAAATATGCACGAAAAGCAGGTGTAAAAGCATTGTATTTCCCACACAATAACAAATTGGAAATGCTTTGGACAGTTGTGCCAGCAGCAGTTTTAGCAGTTATAATCATACTAGGTTTAAAATCTTGGAATGAAATAACAGGCGCTCCAGACAAAGAAACGATTCGTGTGGAATTGTTTTCAAAGCAATTTGACTGGACAGCACGTTATTCAGGTTCTGATAATGAATTGGGTAAGTTTGATTATAAATTGACTACGGATAAAAACGAGTTAGCTTTGGTTACAAAGGAAACTATCGACAGTGCTATTTATGCTATGGAAAACGGTCCTACCGGTATCAAAGCACTCGAAACTAAATTAAACGACCGTAAGTTAATGTTAGTTCCAGAAGATAAAGAGAAAATGGAAAATGACCTTTATCGAAAAGAACGACTTATACGATTGTTATACCAAATGAAAGAGCGTCATGATTCATCTGAGGATGTAAAAGTTTGGGATGATTTTATTCAAAAGGATACGCTATACTTGTGTGTTAACAAAGAATACGAGTTTAACTTCCGTTCAAAAGATGTTATTCACTCTGCACATTTTCCATATTTTAGAGCACAGATGAACACAGTTCCGGGTTTAACAACACGTTTTAAATTTATTCCGGATGTTACAACAATGGAAATGCGCAAGAATAAAAAAGACAGTAAGTTTAATTTTATTCTTTTGTGTAACAAAATTTGTGGGGCTGCACATTATAAAATGAAAATGATAGTTGTTGTTTTACCAGAAGGAGAATACAAGGCTTGGGTAAAAGCAAAACAAAAACAAACATTTAAAGACATGTATTTTGCATCAGCTGCTGCTCCAGTTGCTCCTGCAGATACGCTAAACGTTGCGGTGGATGCAATGGCAGCACCAGCGAATTAAAATAACGAATTAGTAATAAATTAAATTGAATTAAAATGTCGGTAGCAACGCACGAAACACACGGACACCACGATGCACATGGAGATCACGATCACGGACACCATGAGGAAAGTTTTGTTTCAAAGTATATTTTTAGCCAAGATCATAAAATGATTGGAAAGCAGTTTTTAATGACTGCAATATTTATGGGAGTTGTTGCAATGTTGCTTTCTATTCTCTTCCGTATTCAATTGGCATGGCCTGGTGAAAGTTCAAATTTCTTATCTTTCTTTTTAGGTGAGGAATGGGCACCAGGTGGAGTTTTGAAAGAAGATATGTATTTAGGAATCGTTACAATTCACGGTACAATAATGGTCTTTTTCCTATTGACTGGTGGATTATCAGGTACCTTTTCTAACATTCTAATTCCATTGCAATTGGGAGCAAGAGATATGGCTTCTGGGTTCATGAATATGTTGTCGTATTGGTTCTTTCTACTTTCATCGGTGATAATGTTAATTTCGTTGTTTGTAGAATCAGGACCAGCAATGTCAGGATGGACAGTTTACCCACCGTTGTCTGCATTGCCTCAAGCGGTAAGCGGTTCAGGTACTGGAATGACTTTGTGGCTTATTTCTATGACGATTTTCATTGCTTCCTCGTTGATAGGTTCCTTGAATTATATCGTAACTGTTTTGAACCTTAGAACAAAAGGAATGAGCATGACAAGAATGCCATTAACCATTTGGACATTTTTTGTAACAGCAATTTTGGGTGTATTGTCATTCCCAGTTCTTTTATCAGCGGCTTTATTGCTAACCATGGATAGATTGGCTGGTACAAGTTTTTATTTATCTGATATCATAGTGGGTGGTGAAATGTTAACCAATCACGGTGGTTCACCGATTTTATACCAACATTTATTTTGGTTCCTAGGTCACCCCGAAGTTTACATTGTTTTATTGCCTGCTTTAGGGCTTTCCTCAGAAATTATTTCAACAAACTCTCGTAAACCAATTTTTGGTTACCGCGCAATGATTGGTTCTATATTAGCAATCGGATTTCTTTCTTTTATTGTATGGGCGCATCACATGTTTGTTACAGGAATGAGTCCCTTCTTAGGTAGTGTATTTGTATTTACAACCTTGTTAATTGCAATTCCATCCGCTGTAAAAGTATTTAACTACTTGACAACGCTCTGGAAAGGTTCACTTATTTTAACTCCTGCAATGTTGTTCGCGATAGGTTTAGTTTCTTCTTTTATCTCTGGAGGGGTAACTGGAATTATCCTTGCCGATTCAGCTTTAGATATTACTTTACACGATACGTATTTTGTGGTTGCTCACTTCCACGTTGTAATGGGTATGTCAGCAGTATTTGGAATGTTTGCTGGTGTATACCACTGGTTTCCTAAAATGTATGGCAGAATGCTTAATACTAGAATGGGATATGTGCATTTCTGGTTAACATTAGCGAGCGCTTATGGTGTGTTCTTTCCAATGCACTTTGTAGGAATTGCTGGTGCACCTCGTCGTTATTATGACTTTTCAGTATATGGAGAATTTGATGCAGAATCATTTACAATGATCATGGATTTAAATGTTGTCATTACAATTTTTGCAATCATTGGTTCAGCAGCTCAGCTAATATTTTTATTTAACTTTTTCTATAGTATTTTCAGAGGTCCTGCGGCGCCGCAAAACCCTTGGAATTCTAACACTTTGGAATGGACAACTCCAGTAGAACATATTCACGGAAACTGGCCCGGAGAATTGCCTACAGTTTATAGATGGCCATATGATTATTCTAAGCCAGGAGCAGAGAGCGATTTTATCCCTCAAAATGTACCTTTAGCAGAAGGAGAAGAAGAACATTGATAAGTTTTTAAATTATATTTGAAGCCTTCCGTCGTTTGATGGAAGGCTTTTGTATTTTTGTGTAAATAATAGTACGTGGAAGATTCTTTCGATTATAGGGATGAGGCTGAAAAAGATTCTGAACAGGAATTTGATAAAGTCTTACGGCCAAAAAGTTTATCTGACTTCGCAGGACAGCCTTCCGTAGTCGAAAATCTTGAAATATTTGTGAAAGCCGCAACTTTACGTGGAGAACCTTTGGATCATGTTCTCTTGCACGGGCCTCCAGGTCTTGGTAAAACTACTTTGGCTAATATTATTGCAAATGAATTGGGAGTTGGCTTTAAAGTTACTAGCGGCCCTGTTTTAGACAAACCTGGAGATTTAGCAGGACTCTTAACTAACTTGAATGCAGGCGATGTATTGTTTATCGATGAAATACACCGGTTAAGTCCTGTTGTTGAGGAATATTTGTATTCAGCAATGGAAGATTATTGCATCGATATTTTGATTGACAGCGGACCAAATGCGCGCAGTGTTCAAATAACCTTAAATCCTTTTACTTTGATCGGTGCAACCACACGTTCCGGTTTATTAACCTCTCCTTTGAGAGCACGTTTTGGTATAAATTCTAGATTGGAATATTATGACGCTAAAACGTTGACAAATATTGTTGAAAGATCTTCAGGACTATTAAATATCCCAATCAACGAAGATGCGGCATACCAAATAGCAAGCAGAAGTAGAGGGACCCCTAGAATTGCAAATGCACTTTTAAGAAGAGTTAGGGATTTTGCCCAAATCAAAGGAACGGGAATAATTGATGCTGCCATAACTGAATTTGCTTTAAAAGCATTGAATGTCGATGAAAACGGACTAGATGAAATGGATATTCGCATTTTAAAAGCAATTATTGAAAAATTTAGTGGCGGACCAGTAGGACTTACAACAATCGCTACTGCAATTGGTGAAAATGCGGGAACGCTAGAAGAAGTGTACGAACCATTTTTGATTCAGGAAGGATTTTTAATGCGCACGGCACGAGGCAGAAAAGCAACAGAAAAAGCATTTAGATTAGTAGGAAAAGATACTGGTTGGACGCAGGGAGGACTTTTTTAAATTACCGCATGTATTCTTCCGTTGAAAAAAATACGCAACGTATTAAAAATAAAACAAAAGACTTAGGTTTTTTCTTTTGCGGTATCTCAAAAGCTGATTTTTTGGAGGGCGAGGCAGCCCATTTGGAGTCTTGGTTAAAACGAAATTACCATGGTAAAATGGCTTACATGGAAAATCATTTTGACAAACGATTGGATCCACGTCTATTGGTAGACGATGCAAAAACTGTTGTAACAGTTCTTTTGAATTATTTTCCTGAAAATACACAATCGGATGCAAAGGCTCCTAAATTGTCAAAATACGCTTACGGTGAAGATTATCACTTTGTAATAAAAGATAAATTAAACCAATTGGTTGCGTTTATTCAAAAGGAAATTGGTGATGTTGCAGGACGTGTTTTTGTGGATTCAGCACCAGTAATGGATAAGGCTTGGGCGAAAAACTCAGGTGCTGGTTGGCTTGGAAAAAACACAAATATTATCCACCCGAAAAACGGATCTTTCTTTTTTATTGCCGAATTAATTATCGATCTTGAATTAGAACCCGATGGTCCAATCAAAGATTATTGTGGCTCTTGTACCCGCTGTATTGATGCTTGTCCAACGGAAGCAATTGTAGAACCCTATATTGTAGATGGATCCAAATGTATCTCCTATCTGACAATTGAGTTGAAAGATGCAATTTTACCGCAAGAATTTCATGGAAAAATGGATAATTGGATGTTTGGTTGTGATATTTGTCAGGATGTTTGTCCTTGGAATCGCTTTTCAAAACCGAATACGGAAAACCGATTTAAGCCACATGACGATTTATTGCACATGACGAAAAACGACTGGATAGAACTAACCATTGAAGTTTTCGGGGATCTTTTCAAAAATAGCGCAGTGAAAAGAACAAAATTTGACGGTTTGAAGCGAAATATTGATTTCACTTTAGAATAAAGATTCAGCAAAAAAAGTTGAATTATATCCCTTTTTTTCTTTAGGAAAATCACATTCCCATATTCCCTAATTCTTCTAAAGTCAACATTTTGTAGCCTTCTGGGATTTCCATGTCAAATAATGAACTAGCATTTTTATCTAGTTTTTTTTCGAATTTGCTTACGGTCATCGTCATTTTAAGCCCGTTGTTATTTAAATCATATTGCATTGGAAAACCAGGAACTTCTTCATTCAAATACGTTTGTCCCACTTTGGAAATTTCTATTTCTTCGGTGTACCAAAAAATGGATTCAGATCCATTCTCATCACTCAATACTGCTTTTTTACACAGATAACCTTCAATTGTTTTTGTTTCATCGAGTAATTCTACATTCATTTCGGGTTTACCCTCGGAAAGCGCTTCAACTTCTTCTGTAGTCATAAGTATCGCATTTTTGCCAATCATGCCACTCATTAACAATAATATTTCGCCTGAATTTTCATTGGAAACCGTTACAATATTCATCATACTGCCCATTTTCATTTCAGAACGTGTAATTTTATCCTTAAAATGAATATCCAAGGTAGAACCTTGCATCATTCCCGTTACCATTTGCATATCCGGATTTTCAGAAGATGCCTCAATTGTATAGGTAAAGTGTCCTTCTGTTAATTGCGCATTTAACGAAAACGTTATAGTTACAGCAACAAGAAGGGTTAAAATAAATTTTTTCATTTTTTTTCGAATTTAAATTCAGTCAATTTTTCAAAAAATATCTTTACTCACTATTATTGCGGAAATAAATAGCGATAGATATCGTTTCCGTTCGCATACAGTAAAAGGCCCATCAACAAGAAGAATCCAACATATTGAGCATATTCCAAAACTTTTTGTGGCGCTTCTCTTCCAGTAATTATTTCGTATAATAGAAATACAACGTGACCACCATCCAATGCCGGTATCGGCAAAATATTCATGAACGCTAGTATGATAGAAATCAGCGCGGTATTCATCCAAAAAATTTGCCAATTCCAGGTTGCTGGGAAAAGGTTTCCAATGGATCCAAATCCTCCGATGGATGTAGCTCCTTTTTTGGTGAAGATGAATTTTAATTGGGAAGCATAGTCACTTAAAGTATGAAATCCACGATCAATTCCTTTACTTACGCTTTGTCCAAAACCATAATGCACCGTTTGAATACTGCTAGAATCAACATAGCCGCTTGTTTTGACTGCAAAACCGATTGTTCCTTCTTTTTTAACTGCAGAAGTAAGTGTTTGTGTGCTGTCGTTGCGCTCAATTACTAAAGTTGCTTTTTTCCCTTTCGCAGCGTATAAATAGCGCTGGATATCATCGTAGTAAGTGACAGGATGTGCATTTATGGAAATAATTTTATCCCCTTTTTCTAAACCTGCTTCCAACGCGGGAGTTTTTGGCATAACGGAATCAATTTCATTCGAAGCATGTCTTAAGCTAACAGATGGAAACGCACCATTTTGGAACAATTCATATTCCACGCCTTCCGGCAATTGAATTGTCTCCTTCGAACCATCGGAATGGACAACAGCTAATTTGCGACCGCCACGCAACATAATACTGTTATTTATTTCCGTAACGTTTGTTATTTTTTGCCCATCGATTGACACAATATTGTCACCGGAATAAAGATTGTATTTCGCCATGTAGGGATGAATTGCCAAACCAGCTTTTAAATCCTGCGGTTTAATCTGCTCCTCACCATAAGCAAACATTATACAGATATATATAAAGATTCCTAAAAGTAGATTTACTGTAACGCCACCAACCATAATTATTAATCGTTGCCACGCAGGTTTTGCTCTGAATTCCCATGGTTGCGCAGGTAAAGCCAATTGTTCTTTATCCATTGATTCATCTACCATTCCTGCGATTTTCACATAACCACCCAAAGGAAGCCATCCAATTCCCCATTCGGTATCGCCAACTTTCTTTTTGAAAATCGAAAACCATGGATTGAAGAACAAATAAAATTTCTCGACACGTGTTTTAAAAAGGCGCGCAGGAATGTAATGACCAAATTCGTGCAGGACAACTAATATCGAAAGGGAAAGAATTAATTGGGCAGCTTTTATTAAAAAATCCATGGTTAAATAATTTTAATGTACAAATATAATTGATTATGCTATTTTTTATCGGTATCCGCGGCATCCAGAGCCGTTTCAACATAGTAGTCGTTTTGAATAAAATAGTCCAGCATGGATTCTTTTAACAGATGCTGTTGTTCACGATGTTCCAAAGGCGGAAGTTGTTTGTTGAGTTTGAAGTGTGGCCATTCTTCTGCGTCACGTCCTTCAAATTCGTAGTAGCCATAAGGCTCAAGCAAGGTACAAATAGCAATATGAAACAAGTCGGTTTTTTCCGCTTTCGTAAAATTTCGGTAACCAACACCAAGTTCGTTCACGCCAATTAGAAAAAGTATGGCTTGAACATCCATTCCTTCCCCAAACTTTTCTTCCAAACTTGCTTTTAATTTTTGAAATCGTATTTCAATGTCGTAATCCATAGCTTGCAAAAATACGAAAGTGTAGCGACTTATTGCAGTTCTAAAATTCAAGAAATTATTTTTGTTTCGAACAAGCGGCTGCTTCTTATGTTTTAAGTACATTAGTAAAAAATTATATACATGAAAAAGTCAATTTTAATTTTATCTTTTGCATCCCTAATCTTAGGTTTTTCTAGTTGTAAAGGCGAAGCGGAAAAATCGGAAGATACAGCTACGGACATTACCTGTCTTTATTCCTATGACTCCAAGACTTCCACATTGGAATGGACCGCATTTAAATTCACCGATAAAACACCTGTCAAAGGAACTTTTAATGAAATTAAAATCGAAGGAATTAAAACAGCGAAAGATGAAAAAGAAATGATTGAATCTTTGAAGTTTACGATTTCTACAAATTCTGTTGAAACGCAAAATGAAGAGCGAAACGGAAAAATTGTTAAATTATTTTTCGGTTCAATCGATACAGATGCTATTACAGGGAAAGTGAAATCATTGGGTGAAAATTGCAATGCTGTTATTGAGATAAAAATGAACAATAGCGTGCAGGAAGTTGCTGGAAAGTATACGTTGGATGAGGGGTTGTTTTCTTTTAAGGCAACAATCGATGTGATGAAATGGAATGCTGGAAAAGGGATTTCTCTTTTAAATGAAGCATGTAAAGACTTGCATACTGGACCTGACGGAAAATCCAAATTATGGTCGGAGGTTGATCTTTCCTTTACAACCCAATTGAAATCAGAGTGTAATTGATTGGTTAACAATAGTACGTGGAGAAAATACAAAGCCTGTCGATTTCGATAGGCTTTTTTGCTTTACTTTTCTCCTATGAATTTTATTGATGTTCTCATTTTTATTCCTTTGGCTTACGCAGGATACAAAGGATTCAAGCACGGTTTAATTATTGAAGTATTTACGCTTCTAGCTCTGCTTGTAGGATTATATGCCGGCATACATTTTTCAGACTATTTTTCGGAATTTTTAAAGAATACATTTTCCTGGAATTCAAATTACCTTCCTGTTATAACATTTACCCTGATTTTTCTAGCTGTTGGAGCGATGGTTTACTTTGCCGGTAAAACAATCGAACAATTGGTTAAAGTTGTGAAATTAACGCCATTGAATAAGTTTTTTGGTGTGTTTTTCGCTGTTTTAAAAATGGCTTATTTTTTAAGTGTAATTGTTATGCTTACGGAGTCGTACGATGAAAAAGGAAATTTCTTCCCAGTAGAAAAAAAGGAGGGGTCACTTCTCTACAAACCAGTAAAAAGTATTTCTACAATTACAATTCCGGGATTGAAAGAAAGCACTATTTTTTTAGAAAATGCGTTTAAAGTGGAAAGCGATAGCACCGGTTTAACTGTAGCGCAAATTATTCGTGCACAAAAAGTAGCAGATAGTCTTGGTGTTGCTGCAAATAATGCAGCAGAAATTAAACGTGTACACGAAAGATATGTGGAGAAAAATTAGCGGTATTCTTGCAATTATTTGCATGTTTTCCAGTATCAATGCGCAAGAAGATCCGAAAGGAATAAAAAACCCTTTTAAAAACAAGCGCTTGGACGTTTCTGTTTCTAAAAGTGGTCCATATCTTGGCTTGCAGCGTGGGAAATACTTAATTTTGGAACTTGGGGTGGAGCAACAATGGAAAAAAATCAAATTAAAAACCGCAAAAACACAAGCGCTCTCAACCGGATTCAATTATAATTTTAAATACAATATTCTTGGTTACGATGCTGGCTATTGGATAAAACCGAGCAGAGTTGGTTTGACGTATGGCGCAAACGTAATCTTTAGAACAAATTTCGACGAAAACCGCATTGGGATTGCGCCAGTGGTAGGGTATAAATTATACGGATTTCACTTGCAAACGGGCTACCATTTTTTAACGCCTGCTACTAATTTTGATGAAACGAATCGCTTTTTTATCAGTCTGCGGTTTATTCTAATCAACGAAAGAGATACAGATTTCTTGAAAAAAAGAAGAGGAAGGAAGTAAATTTACTCTTTTAAAATAAAGATCCTTGTTCAAAAAAATCATTTTTAAAAGGCAATTGAACTTCTAAACTATTTTGGTTTTTACTTGCTACCAACTTTCGATTAACTTCATGGGCTTTGATAAATTTATTGTCAACCGGATGTTGCAAAATATCCAAATCCAGTTTTCCTTGCAGCCAGTCCATTTCTTGCTCCGACTTTAGAATGACCGGCATCCTTTTTTTAGAATTGTGAATTTCAGCCATTAATTCATTCGCTGGACAGGTAAGCACCGTAAATGTTTTTTTGATTTTTCCGGTAACGGGATCGTGCCATTCATCAAATAGTCCTGCCAAGGATAAAATTTCTCCCTTCGCAGGATAAATAAAATATGGAATCTTCTCTTTTCCAATCGTTTGCCATTCAAAAAAACCAGAAGATGGAACGATGCATTCTTGGCGGTGCAACAAGTTTTTGAAGCTTGCTTTTGTGTCTGCCGTTTCTATGCGTGCATTCAAAGTCTTTGACGCAATTTCTTTGTCATCTCCACCTTTGAACCAAGCAGGAATCAAGCCCCAATGCATAGTTTCTAAAGACTCTTCTCGCGTCACGATTCGCCAAGCAGGAAATGTGAATCCAGAGGCAAAATAGATTGGTTTTTCGTCCATGCCTTTCGGAATCTTCTTTCCATATTTTTTCGAAAGATCCACGTTTTTCGAGGTCGAGGAATTACTGTAACACATACTTTTTGGAGTTAATCAAAAACAAAAAGTACAAAAATTCGGGTTGCAAACGAGATTCACCAGACGAAATTTTTTATTTTTCTATTATTTTGGTTAACTTCGCGCCTTTCTAAAGAAGATTTATGTCAACTGGTATAAAAATATTTTCTGGTCGGGCTACAAAGCATTTGTCTGAGCAAATTGCAGCAAGTTACGGAATTCCGCTTGGGGATGTGAATGTTATGCAGTTCAGCGATGGCGAATTTCAGCCTTCTTTTGAAGAAACGGTGCGTGGGCAGGATGTTTTTATTATCCAATCTACCATGCCGCCAAGCGATAATCTATTTGAATTATTATTGATGGTGGATGCTGCGAAAAGAGCGTCTGCAAGAAAAATAATCGCTGTAATTCCTTATTTTGGGTTTGCACGACAAGATCGAAAAGACAAACCAAGGGTTGCAATTGGCGCAAAATTAGTTGCAAACATGTTGATGGCTGCTGGTGTTGACCGACTAATGACAATGGATTTACATGCTGATCAGATTCAAGGATTCTTTGAAGTTCCAGTAGATCACTTATTTGCATCCACAATATTTTTTCCAGAATTGGAGAAACTGAATAATGGGAATTTAATCATGGCTGCGCCAGATGCCGGTGGAGCAAAACGGGCTAATTCCTACGCTAAAAAGTTAAACACAAGTTTGGCAATTTGCCATAAACAACGAAAAGTTGCGAATGAAATTGCGGAAATGACGGTTATTGGTGACGTGCGGGGTAAAGATGTTATTTTGATTGATGACATGGTAGATACAGCTGGAACACTTACGAAAGCAGCAGATTTGTTCATGGAAAATGGAGCGAATAGTGTGCGTGCATTTTGTACACATGCAGTTTTATCTGGACCAGCTTTTGAACGAATTGAAAAATCAAAATTGACGGAATTGATAGTAACGGATACAATTCCATTGAAACAAAAGAGTGATAAAATAAGAGTACTGACGGTTGCAGATCTGTTTGCAGATATCATGCGAAGAATGGTGAAAAACGAATCAATTAGTTCCCATTTTATCATTTCTTAATTAAAACGTAAATAAATAAATACATATATGAAAACAGCACAATTGAGCGGTTCGTTAAGAACGAGCGTAGGGAAAAAGGACGCTGCAGCAGTAAGAGTTGCAGGAATGGTGCCTTGTGTGCTTTACGGTCAAGGTGAGCAAACTCACTTCGCAGTAAAGAGAAATGATATCGAGAAAATCGTTTTTTCTCCAAACGTTTACCAAGTAGAATTGGAAATTGAAGGAAAAAAAGCTAGAGGTATTATCCGTGAATTGCAACAACACCCAACAAAAGGTACGGTTCAACACGTAGACTTTTTGGAGTTAAGCGCTACAAAACCAGTAAGAGTTGGTTTGCCTGTTACATTGACTGGAGCTTCTCCAGGCGTTTTGGCAGGTGGTAAATTAATGCAGGTTTTCCGTCGTTTGAATTGCATGGGATTACCACAAGATTTGCCGGAAGCAATTGTTTTGAATATTTCTAAGTTGAAAATTGGTAAATCGATTCGTGTAGGCGCAATCGCAATTCCAGGTGTTACAATCTTAGATCCTGCAAATGCAGTTGTTGTTTCTGTTAAAATGGCACGTGGAGCAACTAAGCCAGTGGATACAGATGATGAAGACGAAGAAGAAGGTGAAGCAACAGCAGAAGCGGTTGAAGAAACGCCAGAAGCATAATATTTTTAATCTAAAATTAAAATCCCGCCAATCTTTTGAATGGCGGGATTTTTTTTATTCCATAACTTCTTAAAACGAAAGTATAAAGTGATTTCTTTAAAAGTGAATCAGGTTTTAATTTCTGAAAAATAGCTCTACTTACAAACCTTTTCACTATTTGAAATTTACAACTTTTGATTTCATTCTACATGTACTTAGTTATTTTTTTTCAATACGAATGGGCTTAGTAGTTTCTCCCACCTTTAAAATATAACTCCCAGATGTTAAATGGTTTAAGGAAATATCTGTTTTTGCCCCATTAATTTCACCACAAAGAATCACTCTTCCAATTCCATCTATTATCTGGTAATTTTCCTCTGTTGCATCCACGTAATTTTCGCTTCTAATTGTTATCCAATCTTCCGTAGGATTAGGAAAAACTACTATGTTGCAAGCACCTTGAGTGGATGCTTCCGATAATCCAGTAACATCGTCCAACAAAACAAAAGTAGTTGAAACACACCCATTTCCATCTATTACTTCACATGAATAGTTTCCACCAATCAAATTTTCAAAAAAATAATTGGTTTGGTAATTAACCCCATTTATTGAAAATTGGTAAGGTGTTATCCCTCCATCTGCAGTGAGGGTAATTGTTCCATCATTCCCGGTTGTAACTGTTGTTCCTGCGCCCGACATACTTAAATTTGTTGGTTCATTAATTACCATATTCATCGACGTGAGGCAGTTGTTTGCATCTTTTGTCGTTACGACATATGCTCCGGCAGCAAGTCCTGAGAAGTTAGAATTTGTGGAAAACATTAAGTTGTCTAAAGAATATTGATATGGTGTCGTCCCGCCTGTGGAAACTGCATTAATACTTCCAGTATTTCCACCAAAACACAGCACACTATCTATTGTTCCTACAACCGTTAAAGTAGCGGATGGGCCTGTGATTGTAAATAGATGTGAGGTAGATGATTGAATTGCGTCGGTTACCGTAACGGTATAATTGCCAGGTAATAAATTAGATTTTGTGGCTGTTGAACCACCACCTGTCCAAGCGTATGTATACGGACTTATTCCGCCAGATGCAATTACCGTAGCGGAACCAGTTGCCCCGCCAAAGCAGAGGACATTTGTTTGATTACCGGCTGTAGCAGTCAAAAGGGCTGCTGATGCGTCAATTAGGACAATTTTGCAAACTCCTGGTGCACCGTATCCTTGTGGACCACCATTACCGTTTCCACCGCCGCCACCGCCGCCATAATTCAAGCCGGAAGCAGCTGGATTAGAAATCGAGCAATTTGCATCTGTAAATCCTGCACCCTTTCCACCTGCTCCGCCTGGAGCTCCTCCAGAAACACCAGCAGTTCCTCCAGGAGTTAAGCAAATTCCAGACCATGCGATTGTATTCCCGCCATTCCCGCCATTCCCGTTTGATCCTGCGGCTCCACCGCCACCGCCACCGAAGTACGTGTAATAGCCACCACCGCCAGTTCCACCGGTGTAGTTAAATGTTCCACCCGAGCCAACTCCGCCAGAACCGCCACCTCCAATTGTTGGATTGTTAACATAAACCCCTGGTGCACCGCCTGTTGCTTGAATTAGCGATCCAAAACTTGTCGTTCCGCTAATTCCTCCAATTGTAACAAGGAAGGTAGAATTAGGAACTACCACGAATGTGCCTCTAGAATAACCACCACCGCCACCACCGCCGGTTCCGTTTCCACCACCACTTCCACCACCACCAATGACTTCTACAATAATAGAGGTAATATTGCTCGGGATTGTAAAATTACCTGAAGAGGTTATTGTTTGAATAGACGATTGTGCAAGCAAGCAGTTAGTTATTAAAACGATTGCGGTAATTGTAATTAATTTGTTCATAGGTTTGTTTTAGAAATAATTACTTTATTTTGCTGAAAATCAAGCTATTTCAAATGGCTTAACTCTGCTCAATGTAGTGATAAATTTCCGGAAACTATTATTTATTTCTAACCCAAACGATTTTAACTGAAAATTTGCGCTATTTCCAAAAGTTACTATCGATTTTCTAGTTTCTTTCTGGAAACGGAATTTCTAAAAATTGATCGGGAAATTCTGCGCAGAGAGTCAGCGGGATTCTGAATATCAATTTGTATTTTTTTTGCGCAGGATCGGGAGATCCAGCGCAGCGGGACACTGGAATTATTAAGATCTTTGATGCAAAAAGAATAAGTTAATTATAATTTGAGAATATAAACGAATGTTTACTTCCTTCTCTTCTCCTCCAACCATTTAGGAACTTTTTTCTCGCTCGTCTTTTGTTGATCTCCCAATAATTTCTCCACCAAATCTGGGCGTTCAGCTTTGGTTAAACGCTGCCGAATCCAATCTTGGTTTTCTCGCTTGTACCAGAAGAAATACTTATTTTGGTTTTGTTTTTCCTCTTTGGTTTTAACCGTTTTTACGGGTTTTAATGTATACGGGTGAACGCCAGTATAATAAATAACTTCGGCTACTGTCATTGGAGTGGGCATGAAATCCTGCACTTGTTCTAGTTGGAACCC
>Ga0208426_1000091_pt1 | contig 17579 bp, 17 predicted proteins | sample DEB19_08_DNA_6_FD_184524 | JGI IMG/M metagenome (GOLD analysis project Ga0208426, IMG submission 184524) | Aqueous microbial communities from the Delaware River and Bay under freshwater to marine salinity gradient to study organic matter... | ecosystem: Environmental > Aquatic > Marine > Coastal...
GTAAAAAACTAAAAATAGTACATGAAGATTTACACAAAAAAAGGAGATACAGGAACAACAGGTTTGATTGGTGGAACGCGCGTTCTCAAAAGTTCGCTGCGCATTGAAGCATACGGAACGATTGATGAATTAAACTCCTACATCGGATTGATTAGAGACCAAAACATTGGCGATAACTATTCCGCGCAATTACTGGAAATTCAAGACCGACTTTTTACAATCGGTTCAAGTTTGGCTTCTGATCCAGAGAAATCGAGTATGAAAATTCCCGATTTGCATGCTGCAGATATCGAGCTATTGGAAAAATGGATGGATGAAATGGACGATCTTCTCCCTGAAATGAAAAGTTTTGTGCTTCCCGGAGGACACACAACTGTTTCTTTTTGTCACATTGCACGTTGCGTGTGCAGAAGAGCAGAACGCATAATAATTGACCTTCACCAACATGAATTTGTGGCGGATCTCGTAATTATGTACACAAATCGCTTGAGTGACTATTTATTTGTTTTGAGTAGAAAAATCACACAAGATCTAGGCGCGCCGGAACATCCGTGGAAGCCTAGGATGTAAAAAATAAAAAAATGTTGATAAATCAATGCATTCTTTTGTAACTTGAATTTGGAATGTTTGAAAATAAATATACTTTTGCGAAAATAATTAATTTAAAAAAGGAGGAAAAATGTATTGGACATTAGAATTGGCATCCTATCTGGAAGACGCACCGTGGCCTGCGGCAAAGGATGAATTAATCGATTTTGCGATTAGAACAGGAGCCCCTCTTGAAGTAGTTGAGAATTTACAAGATCTTGAAGACGAAGGAGATGTTTACGAGAGTATTGAAGAAATATGGCCAGATTATCCTTCACGAGAAGATTTTCTCTTCAACGAGGACGAATATTAAAATAAAAATTCCACAGCAATGTGGGATTTTTTTTTGACCTAAAATTTGTACCTTTCTTCCATGAATTTTTTGGGACACCTCTTTTTCTCGGACAACAATCTTGAATTAATGTACGCAAATCTCTTTGGCGACTTTGTGAAAGGAAAAGATTTGAGTGCTTTTTCCCCAGTCGTGCAAACTGGAATTGTTTTGCACCGTTCCATCGATTCGTACATCGATCAGCACCACGAAGTGCGGAAACTCATGCATATTCTGTATCCTGTTCTGCCAAAAGTTACCGGGATTGCCATTGATTTGTATTTTGACCATTGTCTGGCAAAAAACTGGGAAACCTATCATTCTAAATCCTTCGAAGTTTTCCTAGAAGAATTCTATGCGTATCAACCTGAAAAATGGCAGGAATACACAACCGAATTTCAGCTATTTATAGGTAAAATGCGCAAAAATCGTTGGATGAACCACTACCCTACTTTTTACGGTTTACAAAAAACCTGCGAAGGCGTCGCTCAGCGGATTTCATTTGACACAAATTTACAAGATGCACCAGCTATATTTTTGGAAAACAAAGCCTTAATTCAACGTTATTTTCAGGAATACATGGAAGGCGCTACTCCATATTTCCAGCAAAAAAACAGCACTTTAAATTTCTGAAAACTGCTAAAAATAGAAGCAAATGTGATGCAAATACATATTTTATTGTATTTTGCACACCAATTGTACTGGTAAATGAACTTAAAAATGCGGTTTTTTATTCCTACACTGCTCAGTTTTCTTTCGCTTCTGATTCTTTCGAATTGTAGCGTGGAAGCTGAAAAAAATGTCGAAAAATTTGAACGTCCTTCTATTTCCATCGATCTCGCAGAAATACTGAAGCGCGGAAAATTAACGGTGCTTGCAGAAAATAGTTCCACTTCTTTTTTTATTTACCGCGGAAAAAAAATGGGATTTGAATACGAAATCCTGAAAGAATTTGCGAATGAACTGGGCGTTGAGCTTGAAATTAAAATTGTAAATAATTTAGATGATCTCACCGAAATGCTCAATAATGGTGAAGGAGATCTCATCGCCTGCAACTATACCGTTACAAGAGAAAGAAGTAGAATAATCGATTTTTCGGTTCCGATTTTGCGCACGCCACAAGTTCTAATTCAACGTAAGCCAGAAGGTTGGGAGGAAATGGAACCCATTCAAATGGAGAAAAAACTACTGCGTGATCCAGCGCAACTGATGCACAAAAAAGTACACGTCTGGAAAAACTCTAGCTATTACCGGCGATTGATGCACTTGCAAGAAGAAATTGGGGATACGATTTTTATCGTGGAAGAAGATGGTAAAATTGGTGGAGAAGAGTTGATTGAAATGGTTTCAGAAGGATTGATTGACTATACTGTAACCGAAGCTAATATTGCAAAAATAAACCAACGATTTTTTGAAAACCTAGATATCGCAACTCAAATCTCCGTGCGACAAAAAATTGCTTTCGGGATGCGAAAATCAAGCCCTTTACTAAACGTTCGATTAGATAAATGGCTGACAAATTTCATGGCTAAAAAAACATTCAAATACTTAAAAAGCAAATACTTTGACTGGAAAAAATCTCCTGTGAAAGCAGCGGATTACTTAGCAATATTAAAAGGCGGACAACTTTCCAAATTTGACGCTATTTTCAAGAAAGCAGCCACTAAATCCGGCGGATTAGATTGGCAATTTATTGCTTCTGTTGCTTACCAAGAATCCAAATTCAATCCAAATATTGTAGGTTTTGGTGGCGCGTATGGCATGATGCAATTTATGCCGAATACAGGACCTAAATATGGCGTTTATCCGAATTCTACCCCAGAAGTGCAAATAAATGGTGCCATGAAAAAAATGAATTCCGATTTCAACAACTGGAAAAATATTCCCGATAAAGCGCAACGCGAAAAATTCACTTTGGCAACTTACAATGCTGGTAAAGGACATATCGAAGATGCGCAGCGACTGGCGAGAAAACATGGTTTGAATCCGTTTGTTTGGGACGATAATGTGGAACAAATGCTTTTAAATCTTTCAAAAAGCGAATATTACCGCGACGAAGTTGTTCGAAACGGCGCAATGCGCGGAGCTCATACCTACAAATATGTTCGAACAATCTATGCACGCTACTTGGAATGGAAGTCGGTTTACAAATGATTTGACTAAATTTGCAAGAAAATTATCAAGCGATTAATTGTCATAGAAGGCCCAACGGCCAGCGGAAAAACCGATTTGAGTGTTGTATTGGCAAAGCATTTTTCAACCTGTGTTCTTTCAGCCGACTCCCGCCAATTTTATACCGAATTAGAAATTGGAACGGCAAAACCAACCAAAACAGAGCAAGACGGAGTAAAACATTATTTCATCGATTCGCATTCCATAACGGAAGAAATTACCGCTGCAGACTATGAACAACAGGCGTTAGAGGTTCTCGAAAATGAATTTAAAATTCACGATACCATTATTTTAGTTGGTGGATCAGGAATGTTCATCGATGCACTTTGCAATGGTCTAGATCCAATTCCAGCTTCTAAAATCCTGCGGGATGAGCTTACTAAACAAGTCGACGAAGTAGGATTGAATTCCCTTTTGCAAGAATTACAAGAAAAAGATCCTGTTTATTGTTCCCAAGTGGATCAAAAAAATGCCATGCGGGTAATTCGAGCAATCGAAGCAATTCGACTTACTGGAGAACCATATAGCGCACAACGCAAAGCAATCCCAAAACAAAGAGCCTTTTCCATTCACCAATTTATCATAGACCATCCAAGAGAAAAACTCTATGATCGCATCAACTTGCGCGTGGATCAAATGCTAGAAAAAGGCTTACTGGAAGAGGTTAAAAAACTAGAAAAATTTAAAAATCTTTCCGCCTTGCGAACGGTTGGCTACACCGAATTGTTTGCCTTTCTAGAAGGGGAATCCAGCTATTCCGATGCCGTAGAGTTGATTAAACAAAATTCACGGCGCTATGCAAAACGGCAATTAACCTGGTTCAGAAAACACACCGATGCCGATTGGATTCCGTATGATTCAGTACAGATTATGTCCGCTAGAATTCTAGAAAAATTATCCCTTTAGGTATTCCGTTAAAACAAAAACGTTCAGCTTACATCTTTTGGAACGATTCTTGAAAACACGAAAAACGATTGGTCTAAACACCTGTGACAAGTAAGAAAAAACGTAAAATTGTAGCTATGAAAATTATTCTAGACCACATCATGCCGATTCCATTGGCTTCTGTTCAGCACAATCCAGAAAGTATCTGGGGAAGTTTCGTGGAAATTAATCCTGGAGAAAAAATACTATTAAATGCTTCCAGCGGAAAAGGAAAATCTACTTTCACCCTAACAACGGTTGGACTCCGTAACGATTACACCGGTGAAATTCGCTACGATGAACAATCGATTCGGGAATTCACACCAAACAATTGGGCAGCGATGAGGCGGGAGAAAATTACCGTTGTCTTTCAAGATCTTCAGCTATTTCCGAACCTTACCGTTGGTGAAAACCTTTTGTTAAAAAATAGTTTACACCCCGTTTATTCGGAACTTGAAATACGAAAATTACTCGAGCGGCTGGATATCGATTCGAAATGGGATCAACAGTGTGCGCTTTTATCGATGGGACAGCAGCAGCGCGTTGCAATAATCCGAGCAATGTGTCAGCCGTTTGAACTGGCAATTCTAGATGAACCATTTTCCCATTTGGACACGGAAAATGCAAAACGGGCGCTTGCGTTAATTGAGGACCGTTGCAACGAACAAGGAGCCGGTTTTGTGCTTACAACACTTGGAGAAACCCATAATTTCACTTTTGACAAAGAATTAAAACTGTAAAGCCATGTTAAACAAGCTCTTATTTAAGAACCAAGATAAAAAGCAATTGGTAATTGCAATTATCGGCGCATTTATGGGAATTACATTTTTGGTTACTTCCATCCACTACTTGATTAAATTGAATGAGTTTGGAAAAGGATCTGATATTTTAGGTCCGAACACGGTGATTGTACAAAAAAAGGTTTCCAATTCCAGTTCCCTCAATCTTACAAAAACAGATTTTACAGAAAGAGAAATAGAAAAAATCAAACGTGAAACGTTTATAAAAGACGTGAAACCGGTTATCAGTAACAATTTTGATATTTCATTTGAAACAGCAGATCCTATGGTTCCAAGATTTCGAACAGATGTTTTTATCCAAACAGTTGATCCAACATTTCTGGATGTTACCCCAGCAAATTGGAAATGGAAAGAAGGCGATGAATTTGTACCAATCATTTTACCGAGAGAATTTTTGGTCATGCTAAACACCTTTATGAGCGCAAGCAATATCCCTCAAATTTCAGATGATTTAGCGAAAGACATCCAGTTTAAATTCGCCTTGAAAGATACCATCAAGAAAGAATATGTAAACGCACGAATCATTGGTTTCACGAATGAAGTCTCATCGATATTGGTTCCGGAGAGTTTCATGGAATATGGGAATAAAAAATTCACCACCGGAGCTGAAATGAAAATTACCCAACTTATGATTTCCGGAAAAGAAAGTGAATTTGGTTTGGTGGAGGAATTGCTAAATGCTAAAGGCCTCGAATCTAAGAACGCACAAATGGTAGTTGGAAGGTTAAAAAGTGTTATTGGAACCCTATTTATAGTCGTTTTGGGAATTTCGGTGATTGCCGTTTTCGTCTCTGGTTTGGTTTTTATACAATACATGCAGCTACTCATTTCTCGCAATGCTTATGAAGTCCGAACCCTGCTGCGTATTGGTTTTGACCCGAAAGTAGTTAGCAACAGTTTCTTTTACTATTTCGTGAAAATTTTTGGAATTGTAGGCTTTTTAGGACTTTCCATCTTCTTTGTTTTCAAGTATTTTCTGGATAAAATGTTTGAAACCGGTGGACTTTTCCTGGATAAACAGCCCTCTTTAACAGCACTTTTCGCCTTGATTTTTACGTATGTTTTATTTAGTTTCTCCAGTTACATTACCGCTAAAAAAGGGATTTACAAGCAACTATGAAAATTTTAAAAAATTCAAAGGTTAAAGAAATGTTAATTCAATAGACTTTTATACATTTGGAGCGTCTTTGCTATAACTTCAACAGAAATTAAACAATTAAGAACAGAAAAATATCTAATTTATGAAAATAGTAATCGTTTTAGCCTTTGTATTGATCAGCAGTATAAGTTTCGGTCAAAAGTTGAAATTTAAAGTAAATGGGTACAAAGATACCACGATACATTTGGTGAAATATTTCGGGAAAAACCTTTTTTATGCGGATACTGCAGAGATAAAAAATGGGGTTGTTGAATTTGACGGAGCAAAGCAGCAACCGGGAATCTTTGCAGTTTTCTTTCCAGATCAAAAATATTTTGAATTTATCTACAACAGAGAAGAAGTGCAGATGGAAACCATTTACCCTGATTTTGTTGGAACGATAAAAGTTAAAAAATCAGAGGAAAATAGGGTTTTTATGGATTATATTCAATTCATTGGTCCTAAAAAGACAACTGCAAACAAACTTTCCGAAGAGCGTTCAAAATTAGCGCCAACAGATGCTAAATCCATCGAACTAGGCAATCAAATTGAAGCAATAAACAAAGAAGTAATTGCCTACCAAAATAATTTGATTGATGTTAATAGAAACCTATTGGTTTCCAAAATCGTTAAAATGTCAATGGATGTTTTTATCCCAGAGGCACCAAAAAACGACAAGGGAATTGTCACCGATTCCAATTTCCGTTTCAATTATTTCCGAGCACATTATTGGGATAATATTGATTTAACGGACGATAGATTGGTCAACACGCCAGTTTTTCATTCCAAACTAGAATTTTATTTTGGTAAAAACATGCTTATTCAGCACTGGGATTCTATCTTATCGCAAGCATACGCTTTTTGTGACCGCTTGAATCCAACTTCCAAGACGTTTGAATACAGCGTTTCATGGATAACATCCAATTTTGGAAAAAGCAAAATTATGGGAATGGACAAAGTGTATACCATGATGGCAGATCGTTATTATTGTAGTAAAAATGCAGAAGGTAAATCGCCTGCATTTTGGATGAAAGAAGACAAATTAGCAGATTTATGCGAAAAAATACCCGTTCAAAAATCATTGGTTATGGGGGCAAAACCGCCAAATTTGATTTTACGCGATAGTTCCGATGTAAAATGGCAAGACTTCTACAGTTTGAAATCCGAGTATACCATTTTATACTTCTGGGATCCAGAATGCGGACACTGCAAAAAAACAACCCCGAAATTAGAACGTTTATACAAAGAGAAATTCAAAGCGCGTAACATTGAAATCTTCTCCGTTGGGAAAGCAGTCGGAGAAGATTTTGGAAAATGGAAAAAATTCATTCGTGACAATAATTTAACCTATATTAATGTAGCGGTAACAGATCCTTTATTTAAGGCAGCAATGGAAGACGCGCGACAGTTTGTGCCAAAATACACCACTATTGAGTCGTTAAATTACCAGACGACCTATGATATTTTCTCTACCCCACGCGTATTCGTATTGGATAAAGACAAAAAAATCATAGCGAAAAGTATATCTATCTCGCAATTGGAAGATTTAATGGACAGGCTGCAAGGGAAGCAAGATTTACCAAAAATCTTCCCGCCAGATCCGGAAGAAGACGAGCAAATGCATTAATTTTAGTAAAAAACAATATCAAAAGGCTTCAGAAATGGAGCCTTTTTTGTTCATAATTGTTTAATAAGTTCTTTGTGTTTAAGCGAAATGGTTTTGTACTTTTGCAACTTAAAAAATTAATTCAATGAAGAAAATATTACTCTTTTGTGCATTTCCATTACTCGGATTTTCCCAAGTTTCCATTACAGGATCTGGAACGTACACCCAAAACTTTAACACCCTTGCAAGCACAGGAACAACCAATGCTTGGCTAGACAATAGTACTATTGCAAATTGTTTCTCTCAAAGAACTGGAACAGGGACGGCTTATACAACTGATGCAGGAACTGGTACAGGTGGTAATTTATACAGTTACGGATCGACTGCAAGTGCAGAAAGAGCAATTGGTTCAATTGGTTCAGCGAATGCTACCGCAGGAAGTTTTTCACATGGTATCCAATTTCAAAACAATTCAAATGCCATAATAAATGGTTTCTCTGCATCTTATACGCTGGAACAATGGAGAAAAGGTGGTGGAACAACTGGCCAATCCGTAACGGTTTGGTATAAGATTAGTAATACATTAATAACCGCTTTAAACCCAAATGTAAATGCAACTTGGACGCAAGTAACTGCCTTGACAGCTACAAGTCCTATAAACACCGCTACTGCTGCCGCACTTGATGGTAACTTACCTGCAAATCAATCCCTTATTACCAATATTGCAATTCCAGGAATAACATTGAACCAAGGTCAATATTTAGTGATCAAATGGGACGATCCCGATCATACTGGAACAGATCATGGTCTTGCTATTGACGATATTTCAGTGAGTTGGTTACTTAGTTGTAATACATTTGCGTCTATTGCTCCAATTGCATGCGGAAGTTACACTGTTCCTAGTGGAAGTCCCACACTTACAGCATCTGGTTCTTATTTTGATACCATTCCAAATGCAGCGCTGTGTGATAGTATTATTGCAATTAACTTAACAATTACTGCAGGAGCTATAACCTATTATGCTGATACGGATAACGATGGTTTTGGAAATTTAAACAATACCGCGCTTGGTTGCATTTTACCTGTTGGATATGTAACGAATAGTAACGACTGTAACGATACGGATAACACAATTGGTCTTGCAACCACTACTTATTATGCCGATGTGGATGGGGATACTTTTGGCTCACCAACTGCAACTATTATTGCCTGTTCGGTCCCAGTTGGTTATGTTACAAATAATTTGGATTGCAATGATACTATCAATACAATTTATCCAGGTGCTTTCGATATTTTTGACAATGGAATTGATGAGGATTGTTCAGGTTCAGATGCTTCTGCTGCAGGCGTAATTGTTGCATTGTATGAATTTACAGCTCCTAATGTTTGCCCAGTTACTGCAGATACGGTGACGGCGCAGCCAGCAAATGCAACGTTTACCAATTACACTAGTACCGGAACTACTTGTTCACCTGCAAATAATGTTTTTAGCAATAGTGGCTGGAATATGAGCGCGACAATTGACCTTACGGAATATAATGAGTTTGGTGTAAGTACAACTGGATGTAATGTAATCGATATCAATAAAATAATTTTTACACATAAAAACAGCGCATCTGGAGGAACACCAACTTGGACTTTACGATCCAGTTTAGACAACTTTACTACAGATTTAGGGACTGGTCAATCCAGTACGGTTGAAAATATTGATACGGTAATACTTCCTGCAGTATTTGACGCTGTAAGTTTAGTTTCATTTAGATTCTACATCACCAATATTGGTGGAGCTGGTTCAACTTGGAGAAACGATAATATTTCTGTAATTGCAAATTTTGGAACTGCAGTTCCTCAAACATACTTTGCGGATGTGGATGGCGATAATTTTGGAGATGCAACTTCTACAATAAGTGCCTGCCAAATTCCAACTGGTTACGTTACAGACAATACGGATTGTAATGATGCAGATGCTTCCATTAATCCTTCGACAGTTTGGTTTGAAGATTTGGACAACGACCAACATGGAAATAGTGCTGTGTCTATAATTGCATGCGTTCAACCTAATGGTTATTCGCTTTCTTCGGATGATTGTGATGATTCTTCTGCAACTAGCTACCCAGGCGCTCCTGAATTGTGCGATGGTATTGACAACGATTGTGCAAATGGTATTGACGATGGTTTAATCTTCACCAACTATTTCTTAGATATGGATAATGATACTTATGGCGCAGGAACAGCTGTTTCAGCATGTTTATCCCCAGGTTCAAACTATGTAACACAAGAAGGAGATTGTGATGATTCTAATAATTCTATTTATCCTGGTGCTATTGAAATTATGGACAATGGAATTGATGAAAACTGCGACCAAGTAGATAATTATATGGGAATCGAGAATCTCGCGCCATTTACATTCGTAGTTTCTCCTAACCCATCCAATGGAACAATTAAAGTTGAGATTTCTACATTGAAAACAGGAAAAATTGAATGTGTTGACCTTTGTGGAAAAGTACTTAGTTCACTAAATTTAAATGAACAAATCACAACGCTTGATTTATCTTCTTTTTCCAACGGAAATTACATTCTGAAAATCACAACGGATTCAGGTGTTTGCCAAGAAAGAATTGCGATTCAGAAATAATATCAAAATCTAATTTTGTGAGAAAGGCTATCCATTGGGTAGCCTTTTTTTGTGCTTAATGAAGTATTTCTTGGTCTAATGGTAAAAGGAAAAAAGATAATATCTGTAACTTAGCGTGAACTTATCTGTCTATTGTTTAACTTCGCTTTGCTTACTGAATTCCATTAATAGAAATCGCTATGAAACATTTTTACATATTCGCCTTATTGGCAGCATTATCCAACACTGCGTTTGCCCAAAACTACTGGCAACAAGAAGTAAATTACACCATTAAGGTAAAATTAAACGATAAACACCATACGCTGAGTGCTTTCGAAGAATTTGAATACATCAATAATTCTCCAAATTCGCTCGATAGCATCTATATCCATTTATGGCCAAATGCCTATCGAAACGGAAAAACTGCCTTAGGAAAGCAAAAGTATACATCCGGCGAAATGGAACTTGCTTTCGGAGAAGAAAAGAACAAGGGCGGAATTGATTCCCTGGATTTTAGAGTAAACGGGAAAACTGTAAAATGGACATACGATAAGAAACACATCGATATTTGCGTGCTTTACTTGCCCGAAACGCTTCAATCGGGAGGACGAATTTCCGTTTCAACGCCGTTTAAGGTAAAAATTCCATCCGGAGAAATTTCCCGATTAGGACATATCGATCAATCCTATCAAATAACGCAGTGGTATCCAAAACCAGCGGTTTACGATAAAAATGGCTGGCATCCAATTCCATATTTAAATCAAGGAGAATTTTATTCCGAATTCGGTTCATTTGACGTTACGATTACCTTGCCAGAAAACTACGTTGTTGGAGCAACAGGAGATTTACAAACTGTAACTGAAATGGAATTTCTTACTGCATTAGCAGAAAAAACAAGCAAAGAAATTCCGTCCATGCTTACAAACACCAAAAAGGAAACTACCGCCTTCCCTACTTCTTCTTCCGTTTACAAAACCATTCGTTATACGCAAGACAGAGTGCATGATTTTGCCTGGTTCGCCGACAAGCGTTACGCTGCATTGAAAGGAGAAGTTACCTTGCCGGTTTCCAAACGAAAAGTTACGTCTTGGGCGCTATTTGTGCCACAAAACGCCGCTAATTGGCAACATGCAATAGAATATATAAACGATGGAACATATTACTATTCGCTGTGGAATGGCGATTACCCATACAATAGCGTTACTGCAGTTGACGGGACAATCAGCGCTGGTGGCGGGATGGAATATCCTACGATTACCGTAATTGGAAATACAAGCAGCAAAGAAGAATTGGAAGTTGTAATTGTGCACGAAGTTGGCCACAACTGGTTTTATGGCATCTTAGGTTCCAACGAGCGAACACATGGTTGGATGGACGAAGGAATGAATACCTTGAACGAGGTGCGTTATGTTCAAACGAAATATCCGAATAATACTAGAATGTCGGATATGGTTTTGAATGGCAGGTTTCATTTTGACGATTTGGATCACCACGATTTGAATGATATTTCATTCCGAATGACCGCAATTTTAGGCGCAGATCAGCCAATTGAAACGCCTTCGGAAGTGTTTACTTCCACGAATTACGGTACTGTAATGTATATGAAAACCGGCTTGGTTTTTACCTATTTAAAAGATTATCTAGGGGACGAATTATTCGATAAAAGTATGCAGGCATATTTCGAGGAATGGAAATTCAAACACCCACAGCCAGAAGACATGCGTGCAACATTGGAGCGTGTTTCCGGTAAGGATCTTTCTTGGTTATTTACCGATTTGATACAAACCACCAAGTATATCGACTATAAAATTGCACGCGTTAAAACAGGTGCATCTGGAACAAGCGTAACGGTTAAAAATGTTGGTCAAGTGGCTGGTCCAATTGAGATTAACGCACTAAAAGATTCCGTTATTGTGGAAACGGTTTGGGTGGAACCTGGGACACAAAAAACCCGTGTTCAGTTAAAATCTACTGCGGTAGATGAAGTTCGCATAGACGTTTCAAAGGAAATACCGGAATTGTACCGCAACAATAATTCTTGGAAATCCACTGGATTATTCAAAAAAGTAGAACCGTTGAAACTTGAGTTTTTAATTGGCGACAACGAAGCGAATAGATCCAATATTTTCTGGACACCGATCGTAGCTGGAAATGTATACGATAAATTTATGGTTGGCGCTGCAGTTCACAACATGGGCATTCCGTTCAATAAATTCCAATACTTGGTTGCTCCAATGTATTCCTTCGGACGACAAATGGTTTCCGGAATCGGCGAATTTTCGTACACTTTTTCACCACAAAACATACTTAAAGTTTCCAGATTTGGATTATCTGTGAAATCATTCAAAGTAGATTCCAGTTCCACCATTCGCAAAAATGAAGGTGCATATTTAGCAATTTCTCCCTACTGGCAAGCTAAGTTCAAGAACGAGCGCAACTCCCCTATTTCCCATAATTTCCTTGCACAGGGAATTCTGCGTTACACCAATTATGGCGGTTTAAAATCGGATTATGTCGGCGGTTTTGCCGGATATTCCGTTGATTACAAAAAACCGGATCATGTTGTGAATTTAAAAATTCGAACCGATATTATTAGCGGGAAAGCCGTTGAAATGGGTCGCGTCACCATTGAATCCATCTATCGTTTCCGTTACCTTAAAAACAGCATGAAACGTTGGATTGAGCTACGCGCATTTATTGGGAATAATTACTATTTCAAAGTAAAAGACAATTCAAATACATACGCCTATTCGATGTCGTTGAGTGGAAATGACGGTGCGCAAGATTTATTTTTCGAAAACTACTATTTTGGTCGCGGAACGGTTGATGGACTTTGGTCGCAGCAGCGGGATGAAAATATGGGTGGATTCAAAAGCACCAGTTATTACGGAACAACCAGTAATTGGATGGGCGCTGGAAATTTATATGTGCAACTGCCGATTCCAAAGTTGAGCATTTTTGGAGTTTTTGCAGATTTCGGTACATTTTACAATGGAACGAGCGTCAATTCAGCAATTAATGCCGGAGCTGCAATTCGAATTAGTTCTGTTTTCGGAATGTATTTCCCTATTTGGATGAGCAAAGAATTGGATGCTTCCTATGGAAATTCGAAGTATGGCGAGAAAATTCGTCTGACCTTGAAATTGAATCTGGTAAATAAAGGTTTGAAATTGGGCATCGGAGAATAAGAATTTATTGCGGGTAAAACACGAATTCAGGTATTATGCATACTTTCCTTATTTACGATACGGAACATGTTAAAAAATGTTTTCTTTTTGTAATTGGTAAGAATTTTCCCTACATTTAAAAGGCGGAAATTGGAAAGCAGTTGAAAATATCGGTTAGCTAAAACAGGTTGAAAACAACTTTCCATTCGCGTAAATAGGGTTATTTACGTATTTCCGCTTAGTAGTAATAATTCTAAAAAAAGCGAGATGAACATTCAATTCAACACAGACAAAAACATTGCAGGACACGAGCGACTTGCGAAGCTTTACAGCACTACTATTTCGGATGCCTTCACGCGATTCAATTCGTACATAACGAGTGTTGAAGTACATTTATCGGATGAAAACGGCGGCAAAACAGGTCCGAAAGACAAAAAATGTGTGCTCGAAGTACGCGTGAAAAATTTAAAACCTATTGCAGTTACCGAGCGAGAAGATTCTATGGATCAAGCGGTGAAAGGAGCAATTATCAAAGCAAAAGCATCGCTGGATTCCGTTCTTGGCAAATTAAATGAACATTAAGAAAAATACAGAAGTTGGCGGAATCTAATAGGACAACATATTATTGGTTTGTATGGTTTGCACTATGCTCTATTTCCTACCAACTGGTGCAAGATACGATTAGACCGAATTATAGCAGTGGTAATGCACTAATTAATTACTTTTTGGGAGTTGCACCGAATTTTTTTCCAGCTGTTGGGATTCCAGCTTTGTTGGTTATTCTGATTCCAGTTCTAAGTAAAAAAAGAAGTACTAATAAATGGTTGACTGAAAAGAGATATTTTACAGCAAACTTAATTTCGCTAGTGGGACTTCTAACATGGGAGTTGGTTCAAATACGGACAAAAAGTGGAAGATTTGACTGGAATGATATGCTTTGGACAATTATTGGAGCGTTTATTTTTCAACTAATTTGGCAGATAACACCATTTAAATTTAAAGAACTATAGAAAGAAACTGAAATCAAAAATGTCGATAGCGAGATGTTTCTTAGCTTACTAAACAACACGGAGAACTAAAGCGCTTCGTTCATGCATGAACGTTTAAACGTAATTCAATTCCAAACAAAATGATAAAAATTTTAACAGCAATTATTTATTTTTCAATTCTTCCAAGCGGACAAACTTCAATTAATCCAGCGCCTGAAAACTCAAGGAGCGAATGGAAAACGCTCGTTCAATCAAACTATTCCATCGAATACCCTTCCACTTGGGAACTGAATAAAGGTGGACAAATGGGTACAAGTTTTATCCTCTTTTCGCCATTGGATTCGGAAAAGGATACATTCAAGGAAAATGTTAATCTGATGGTACAAGATTTAGGAAAGGAAAATATTGACCTTAATAGATACACTGAAATTTCAGAAGGACAAATTAAGACGTTACTTACAAATTCTGATTTAATTGAAAGCAAAAGAATTAAAAAGAGTGACGGTGAATTTCATAAAATCATTTACACTGGTGATCAAGGTGTTTTTCATTTGAAATTTGAACAATACTATTGGGTAATTGATTCTAAAGCATACGTTCTGACTTTTACAAGCGAAGAAGAGAAATTTGCTACCTATTCAGAAACAGGTGAAAAAATATTAAATTCATTTAGTATTAAATAATGAACTAGCGCGCTATTCGTTTGGTTTTAAATAGTATTAACTATATTTAGAAATAGGTTGTTTGAGAGAAATCCATCCAAAAATTAGAAAAAATGAAAAATACACTGCTTTTATTCACAATGCTACTCACGTTTAGTTTTGCGAATACACAAACTATTCAATCCAGTAACTATGGAACAACTGGCTATATAAAACCAGACGGAACAATTCAGAATAGCAGCTATGCAACAGTTGGTCACATCAAAAGTGATGGAACCATACAGAATAGCAGCTATGCAACAATTGGACACATCAAAAGTGATGGGACGATTCAGAACAGCAGTTATTCAACTGTTGGTTATGTGAAAAGTGATGGAACGGTTCAAAACAGCAGCTATTCAACCATTGGGCACATAAAAAGCGACGGAACGGTTCAAAATAGTAGCTATTCAACAATTGGGTATGCAAAAGGAATTAAAAAGGAATGGGCAGCTGTAGCGTTTTTCTTTTTTAAATTTAATTGAGTTCCGGTGTTTCGAGTTTGTGTCGGAAGTAGTTCATTGAAATTTGGAAATAAACCATCAAGGACAAGGCAAATTTGCACAAAAATAATTTCAAACAGAAAACTCTTGTCCCCAGCTGTGTAAAGAAATTATACTAGGTAATAATTTTTGACCTTTGGCTGTCAGCGTGTATTCGACCGTTGGCGGAACAGTTGCAAAAACTTCTCTCGTGATGATTCCATTCGCTTCCATATTTTTCAATTCTTTGACCAACATTCTAGTGTTGATTCCATCGATACTTCTTTCGATTTCTTTAAACCGCATTTTACCTTTAGACAAAATATAAATGATAGGCATTGCCCATTTTCCACCTATTATATCTAAAACCTCTTTTAATGAGCAGGATTTTTCAGAAATGATTGTTTTTATTTCAGACATTTTGTTTTGATTTCATTAAATACTTTACATTAGGTTACTACTATACAAACGTGTAACTACTTTCAAAAGTAAAGTATTGAATATATATTTACAACTTAAATTAAAAAAAAAATACAAAATGAAACTTTTAGAAACAGTAAAATTAGGAAATAAGACACTTAAAAACAGTATGGCAATGGCGCCAATGACGCGATCTCGTGCTGGTCTAAATGGCGTAGTTGGAGAATCTACCATTTTGTATTACACGCAGCGCGCAACTGCAGGTTTAATCATTTCCGAAGCAATAAATATATCTAAACAAGCGATTGGGAGTCCTTTTACGCCTGGAATTTATACAACAGAGCAAGTAGAAGCTTGGAAAAAAGTAACGCAAGCAGTGCATGAAAAAGGCGGAGTAATTTACGCACAACTTTGGCACACAGGGCGCGTTGGGCACAGTTTGGTAAAAGATGGCGAATTACCTGTTGCGCCTTCAGCAATTGGAATCGAAGGACAACAGCATTTTACAGCGGAAGGTCCGAAAGAGTACGAAACGCCAAGAGAATTGACAATTTCAGAGATTGAGCAAATCGTTCAAGATTACAAGAAAGCTGCAATACATGCTATGGAAGCTGGTTTTGACGGGGTGGAATTACACGCAGCTTTTGGGTATTTGCCAAATCAATTTTTAGCGGAAAGTGCAAATAAACGAAACGACAAATACGGCGGTTCAAACGAAAACCGAAATCGTTTTGTTTTAGAAATAATGCACGAAATGACAGATGCAATCGGAAACGATAAAGTGGCAATTCGCCTTTCTCCGACAAGCACGTATAACAATATAGTACACGAAAATCCGATTGAGCAATTTACAATGCTTGTAAATGAACTGAACAAAATGCCTTTGTCTTACATACATTTGATGAATGTTCCATTGCCTGCGGACAAATTCCCGCACTATCCTGCAAGCGCAGTGGATACATTCGGAAAACTTACCCAGCACACGGTTATTGCAAATTGCGGCTATACGAGAGAAACGGGTGAAGCAGAATTGGAAAAGGGAATTGCTAAACTTATTTCTTACGGAACATTATTTTTGGCGAATCCAGATTTACCAAAACGTTTTGAATTGCATGCCGCATTAAACGAGGCAGATAGAGCTACCATGTATGGCGGTCAAGACAAAGGGTATATCGATTATCCTTTTTTAGACTAATTACGATCAGAACGAAATCGCACGATTAAAAAGTAAAAACCAAAACAAATAATTAACCCACATGAACAGAATAGAAGTAATACTAACGCTTGATATGGAAAACCTGCCAGACAATTTTCAGGAAATTCTGAAGCAAGAACAAGAAATGGTAGCAAAGTGGAAAGCAGAGGGACACTTAGAACATTTATACTTGAGAGAAGGTCGCAACGGTGCAGTTTTGATTTTTAAAGATGTAGACGATGCACAGGTGAAAGAATTGATGCAGCAACTTCCTTTTTATGCCTTGAGCAAAAGTATTGAGTATCTGAATTTGATCATGCAGTTTTAATCCAAATAGAAAATCTTAGAATTTAAAACTATATATTTTGTAGTAATGGGACTGACGCACTTCATTGAGCGTTGGTCCTTTTGTTTTTAGTCGCTGTTTTGGTTTAGAATAAAGTCAACTTTCA
>Ga0208426_1000092_pt1 | contig 17379 bp, 2 predicted proteins | sample DEB19_08_DNA_6_FD_184524 | JGI IMG/M metagenome (GOLD analysis project Ga0208426, IMG submission 184524) | Aqueous microbial communities from the Delaware River and Bay under freshwater to marine salinity gradient to study organic matter... | ecosystem: Environmental > Aquatic > Marine > Coastal ...
ACGATGGGGGAGCTTTATTGATTGGCTTCTTCCATACGAATACCACTTCGGATACGTCTTGTTTCCTTTGTCGCGATTGCCCAATTTCGCTTTTTGACCTTCTAGATATTCATATGTACGCGGGTTTGTTATTTTAAATACGTCTTCCTCTACTACTTTACCCGTTGTCTCCTCATATGGATAGATTATCCATTTATCGTCCGATGATGTCTTGCATCTACGCCAACACGGCTCATCGTATTTTTTTTGGGAATGAATATACACCTCGTTACATAGTGTCGCCACGCCATTCTTTATCTTACATATATCTGATAATGTCTTTGTGCTTGTGCTTGTGCTTGTGCTGGTATTCATCATTCCTTGGAATATATTATACTCTGGACCGGTGATTTTGTCGTATTCCACTTCTTTTCCGTTGTATATAAACGTCTCTTTCGGATCCTTTGAAAATACCGTTATACAAGTATATACCGATGTTCCCGGAAACACTTTCTCTTCTTTGAAATCTATGATTTCTTTGATATATCGTTTCGTTATCATCTCTTCACGAAATGATTTACACGACTTGTTATATAAATACGTATTTGGGGTTATTGCGACCATTGTCCCCGTGTCGTTTAGATGATCTAGACACTTTACCAGGAAGATGAGATATATGTCAAAACTTCCCGCCGAATACTTCTTCCATTTTTCTTTGATGTATGCCCTGTATTCAGGTGACAGATCTTGGATTTTTATATACGGCGGGTTCACTATGATATTGTCATAGTGCTGTTCAGTCGGTTCTTTCAGAAAATCCGTGTTCCTTTTTGTCATATTTGCCTTGGGGGGGCATTCGTCCAAGTATCGCTGTTTGATATCATATACTTCTATTTTGGTGTACGTTTCCGGTAAATACTTAATTAGATTTCCTGTACCCACTGCTGGGTCCAATACCGTTCCGGTTCCTGTCAAATAACTTACCATTCGTTCAGCGATCTCCTGTGGCGTAAATACATCGCATTTTTCATATTCGTTTAGGTGTGCGTCTATATTGGCTGACATGGTTGTTTTGCTATATTGTAATTGTTGTTATGTTTTCAATTTTGTTACCGGCGAACCTATGAAGTTGACCATTTTAGTATATATTGACTAATGTTTTACTGTTTTACTGTTTTACACTTGTCATTTGGACATTGGTTTAGTTATCTATTTTTTTATGCGCGCATAACATATACCGGGCTCACTATGACATCCAGATATTATACTATGACGGATAGTACCGGTGAGAGTGGCTTCTTGCCTACGGTAACATTTACTAGTCCCAACAATACATTTACCGCAGCTCAGCGTGTTCAGCAACTTCTTAATGAGACTGGCATTACCGGATTCTATGAAGCGGACTTTGCTGATAATATTACCATAATTGACACGGGTGCATTTCAAAATGACGTTAAAGTTGTCGTCGTTACTATTAATAAAGTTACGACTATCGGCAATAATGCGTTTTCTGGTTGCAGCGCGCTGCGGTCTATTACATTAGACTGTGCGGTTGATGCCAATAAGAAATATTTATTAACCTCCATTGGTACGAATGCTTTTCAACAATGCACTTCGTTACGTAACTTACATATTCCTGATACGGTTAAAATTATTCCCAATTATATGTGTTATGGGTGTTCCAGTTTAGAGGTTGCCGTTATGGGCTATGGCTACAATCGGTCAGGCGATACCTATGTTACGGATAGTACGATTGGATCGAATGCTTTTAACAATTGTTACAACCTTTCCTATTTTGTTGTTCCTGAAACTGTATCTAGTATTGGTGATTTGGCGTTTGCTAATAATATTGCTCTCACACATTTTTATATCCTCGGCACACCGACCGTAGCTGCTGATGCATTTTTTCAGGCAAGGAGTAATACGACAATCTATTATTATAATACGACTAGTAATATTTCCAGCCTCTTTCCGACCAATACTATAAAACGTCCTTATACTGAATATACGATTACTGCGACTGGTGAATTAACTCCTGCTACCGTCAGAAGTACTATTCCCGCGAACACTTACTGGAAGGGGAAGATTGCGGCTTCGGTTACTTCGTTGGCAACTGGTTGTTTTTCTGGTGCGACTGGTGGGGCTGATATTAAGTATCCATACATGGTTGCTGTTAGTTTACCACCCAATCTCAATACTATCGGTTACGGCGCGTTTATTAACACCGATGGTACAAGTGGATATAGTTGTATAGTGGGTGCATTTTATATTCCTAATACTGTCGTCACATTAGGCACGATTTATAATACTAGTAATACATTTGCTGGTCTTAATACCACTCTGCGTGACACTTCTACTACCAAACAAATTGTTTTTCAATCGGGTCCTAACACGATCGCGTTTCCAGCGGTCACGTGTAATCATACCTCTGCAATGGCTATTATTGTTCCCAATGTAACTAGTTTTGGTCAGGAATGTTTTAATCAGGCTAATAAAGTACAATTGTATAGTTTTTTTCAGAAAAATGCATACACTGCGGCAACTAGACTAGACCATACAACTGATGACGGGGGACATAACGCGTTTACTTGGAATTTTTATAAGGGTGGTGGTTATACGCATTACTTGTACATACCTAAGCAGATTACGCGTATGGCGATTCAGCTTTTTCGTGGGATTAGAGATAAAATCTATGTTACGGCATATCATAATAGTATCAGTACCACAGGAGTCACTGCGGATACTGGATTGGGATTTGGATTTCTTTCATACAGTCCAACGGATGGTGCTAATAATCGTTTCACTGGAACTACTGCTCCGACGCTTAATATTATCTATAACTATGTTGATGCGAATGGAGCTACATTGTTTGGTGGTACAGGTATTGGCAACGACGCAAATTTCTTCATCAACGTATTATACCCTTCCAGCGTCAAGACTATTAATCAACGGTTTAATGTTTATACTTATTTAAATTCTGTTGCAGTTGACCACAATGCGAGTCAAACTGTCACAATTGCTAATGAAGCGTTTCTTAATTGTACGCGTTTAAAATATCTTTATTTCAATAACCGAGTAAAAACGATTGGCTTTAATGCGTTTAGAAATGCGCCGTTAAATAGTTCGTTTGATTTAATTGATGCTTCGCCGCTAGAAGCGATTTATCACGCGGCATTTATTAGCGACAATCCATACACGTGTAATATTGTACAAATTACTATTCCCAAAACGGTAAAAGCACTTGGTACTCATGTCTTTGCTTGTCAGCAAGATGTAGCCCCATTGATAAACCAGAAACCCGCATTTACTACATTGTCGTTTGAGGACGGGATTGAATTTTGGGGGGATTATAATTATACGCTTGGTCCGAATACTACACTCACTGCTTACGAAGTAAATAATACCAGCAGTTTAAAATATATGGCGATACCTGCACACTTTTGCCAGCGTTGCTATTCTTTGCAGAATGTTAGCTTTTTAAATACAGTTGATGCTAGCGGCAATGCTATACCTAATGATGGATTGGCATTGGCTCGTCCTGACAACAGATTGCCCATACCTACACGCTATAACAAGCAAATTCTTACTAATAAGATTAAACGCATCGGTCAACTTGCATTTTTCTGCAATTATCGGCTACAATCCATTCGTATTCCCGATGGGGTTACGACTATTGATTTGCAGGCATTCTATGATAATTATTCTGTGACTTATCTGTATTTGCCCGATACACTGACCACAATGGGATTAGGTGCTTTTAATTACCTGGGGGCTATCAACCAATTTAGTTACACTGGACAAGAAGTTTCTGTTCGTATGCCACAAAATATGATTGATTTTGTTGTTCCTGAGACTGGCAGCGGAGGGACCGGTTATTTTAATACGAATGCTACGGCGACCCGGTATTTTACTGTTGCTTTTGATAATACATCTGCGTCTGGAAAGGTTACGAATGGTGTTCTTGGACGATTTACCAATCAAGCGTCAAATGCTTATATCAAATATCACGTTATCATTCAAAACGGTATTACTGGATTACTTGGGAATTCTAGTGGAGGTACGCGTGCATTTGACGGATTTACTGGTTTAAAAACGCTTACTATTGCCGATACTGTCACTAATATTGGACCAGGTGCCATCGAGGGGTGCACCGGTTTAACGAATGTATTCATTTCACCTACTAGTAATCTCACAATTCTCGATGTGAATTCGTTTAAAACTTGCTCGTCATTAAGCTCTTTCTTTATTCCCAATAGTCTTAGATCCATATATGAAACCGCCTTTACCGGGTGCACCGGTTTAACGAATGTATTCATTTCACCTACTAGTAATCTCTCTTCTATTGGTGCAGGTGCTTTCATGTCGTGTAGTGCAATCACAACCTTTTTTATACCCAATAGTGTTATTCGCCTTGGCAACGACGCATTTAATAATTGCGCAAAGTTATCGTCCGTTACGTTTGGCGATAATCCAGGTCTTAAATATATTGGTAATCAGGCGTTTGTCAATTCCATGAACTCTTTGACCCGCGTCCATATACCCGCATCAGTTATTTACATTGGAAGAGCTGCGTTTATTAACTATTTTACTACTACCAATTACAATAATTTAACCACTGTCACATTTGGCGCTGGGTCAAGATTAAAGTCTATAAGTGGATCGTGTTTTGGCTCTTACACCGGTTGGAGTAACTCACAACCAGCAAAATACTTACAAAACCTTGTTTTGCCTAACTCTATACAATATATGGGCATACCCAATAGTGCTGGTACAGACATATCGGATTCTACAGGAGATGTTCTGCGAAGTACACATACTCTTGCTCATTCAGCCAACCTAGTTATGCCTAGTTCGTTACAATGTCTATCGTGGGCAATTTTTTACGATTCTGGTTCGTTTGATGTTAGTAATGTTTATTTACCTATATCGCTTAATCCAAATCCTGGACCACGTAGGCATAATGGATATCGGACAAATAGTCAAGGCGGGGAAGAGTTTGCTACATCAAAGAGTGGATCTCTTCTATACTCACCATCAGGTTTTGTTCTTCAAAATACTGGTACCGGTCGCGCCTACTCTTATTATAAAACCCGTTCTTATAGTGCGTCTCCTCTTATTACACTGGACCTTTTTTCTAGTGTTACTAATACTACCGATCCGATAAATACCACACAAATTCACGCCGCTATTCAAGAAGGTGTTTTAGTCATCGGCGATGGTGGCGCAAATTCTATTGCTGGCTCAACTGCGGGTTACAGGTCCAATCTCATTTCGGTGAATATTCCCAGTACAGTTACTACTATTTCGCGTAATGCATTTAATGGATGTGGTGCTTTGACATATGTCACCTTCTCGGAGAACTCTCATTTGACTATCATTGGTCCAAGTGCGTTTAGGGACTGTACGATGATACACGATATACAACTTCCCGATACTCTTACTACAATTGGCGCGAATGCCTTTTCAGGCTGCTATAATCTGGCTAGCATTTCTATTCCGTATAACGTCACTTCCATTGGAGCAGGCGCGTTTAATGTTAATAGTAGTAGTCCGACGACTTATATCCCCCGACAAAAGGGATATCTCGCAGATCAACTCGGCGGTGATATTAACGGCGAGGCAGTTAGTGACTATTCAGGTTGGTCCGTTTCGCTCAGCCAAGATGGTAAAATCCTTGCAATTGGATCAGTGTATAATGATGGAAACGGACAGGACGCAGGTCAAGTCCGTGTCTATAAATATCAAACGATTACCGATACGACTTGGTCCAATTATACCGTTGGTAGTTTTTCGAATACTGGAACGTCTCCTTTTAATAAACCGATTGTCGTTAATGGCGGCGATCCCAGTCCTATTGCCAATAAATACTATTGGGTTCAATTGGGCAGTGACATTAACGGCGAAACTGGATGGAACCAATTTGGTTATTCCGTATCGCTCAGTAGTGACGGCTCGACTGTTGCTATTGGGGCTCTTTTAAATTATAGTGCTGGTCCTGATGCAGGTCTAACCCGTGTTTATAAATATCAAACGGTTACTGATGCTAGTTGGAATAGTTATACCATCAATAGTTTTACTTATAATGGAACGGCTCCTACTAATAAACCGATTATTGTGAATGGCGGTGATGCCAATCCCGTTTCTGGAAAATTCTATTGGGTTCAGTTGGGCGGTGATATTGATGGCGTCGCCAATAGTCAATCTGGTAATTCCGTAGCACTCAATAGTAACGGCACCGTCGTTGTTATTGGAGCACGGTATGCTGATATATTTGTAACAGATGGTGGTAGCATACGTATATATCAATATAGTAGTGGCACTTGGAACCAACTCGGATCAACCATTAGTGGTGGAAGTACTATCTCAGAACTGATTGGGTCTTCAGTTGCAATAAGCGATGATGGCTTTACCGTTGCTTATGGGGCACCTAAATATGATACCAATGGTGTTGATAGGGGACTTGTCAACATATTCAAGTGGAATGGTACGACTTGGTCCCAACTCGGTGGCACTCATATTCAGGGCGGAGCGGCTGAAGACAATGCTGGCGACTCGATTTCGCTCAGTAGTGACGGTACTATTGTTGCCATTGGCGCGGTTGGTAGTGATGGCGGTGGACCGGATAGCGGTCACGTTCGTGTTTTCAAATTTAATGGTTCGTCTTGGATTCAACTCGGGCAAAACATTAATGGTCTAGCCGGGTGGGACCATTTTGGTAATTCGGTTTCGCTCAGCAGCGATGGGACTATCCTTGCCGTTGGGTCTCGGTATAGTGATGCTGGCGTTCTCATCGATGCTGGGCTGGCACGCATATACAAATATTATAATGGTGCTTGGCAACAGCTCGGTCCAGACATTAGAGGTGCAGCCGCATGGGAAATTTCGGGTTACTCGGTTTCGCTCAGTAAGGATGGTACTACCGTTGCTATTGGGGCGTATGGTAATGACGGCAACGGCATTGATAGCGGCACGGTTCGGGTTTATCAAATTAGTAACTTCACTGTGCGTATGCATCAACGGTTATATGACACTATTCACGGGTCTTTCTCCACATATTTCCCGGGCATTTCCCCTGGTTCGGTTCAAGTTGTTCCCGAACTTATATTGCAAATTAATGATACCGCTACATCATTCACCCCTACTAATAATCTTTCTATTCACTACCGACAATACCAACTTGATATCCCAAGTATAATAGTAAATAATGCTAACGATTTAGTAGTCGCACAGGCACAGTTGACATCCACTTTGGGCTTTGTTCATTTGGATATTAACTATAATATTCCGATTGGTGCTTTTTTAAATAACACAAAGATTTACTCTGTTGCAATATGTCCTGACGTTACCTCTATTGGTGATAATGCCTTTTCTGGTTGCACCAATCTTACTTATCTTTCGTTTCACCCCGATAGTACTTGCAATTTTATTGGCGCAAATGCGTTTTACAATACTGTACTTTACGATTTGGTATTACCCGATAGTTTGACTTCTATTGGGACGTTGGCTTTTCATCAGAATAACTCTATCAAACAAATTGGTCAAGATATTGATGGCGAAGCTGCTGCCGACTATTCTGGCGCATCGGTTTCACTCAGTGCTGACGGTTCTACTCTTGCCATTGGGGCTTTTTTTAACGACGGGACTAATGTTGGCAATACCAATGATGAACGAGGTCACGTCAGGGTCTATAAATACGATCGCAATAAAACCGCGAATGTTACTGATCAAGCTAGTCTTGATTATGGTCCCGTCGGTTGGAGACGACTTGGTAAAGATATTGATGCCGAAGCTGCTGGCGACGAAGCTGGCCGGTCGGTTTCGCTCAGTGCCGACGGCACTATCGTTGCCATTGGGGCTATTTTGAACGACGGCAATGGCAACATTTCAGGTCACGTACGAGTTTACCAATACGATCTTAGTAAAACCACGAATGTTACTGACCAAGCTAGTCTTGATTATGGTCCCGTCGGTTGGAGACGTCTCGGTCAAGACATTAATGGCGAAGTTGCTGACGACGAATCTGGCCAATCGGTTTCGCTCAGTGCCGACGGTACTATCGTTGCCATTGGGGCTCGTTATAACGACGGCACTACTGTTGGCACTACTGGTGATAATCGAGGTCACGTCAGGGTCTATAAATACGATCTCAATAAAACCACCAATGTTACTGATCAAGCTAGTCCCGATTATGGTCCCGTCGGTTGGAGACGACGTGGTAAAGATATTGATGGCGAACTTGCTTACGACGAATCTGGCTTCTCGGTTTCGCTCAGTGCCGACGGTGCTATCGTTGCCATTGGAGCTACCAAGAACGACGGCAATGGCTCCGATTCTGGTCACGTACGAGTTTACCAATACGATGTCACTAAAACCGCGAATGTTACTGATCAAGCTAGTGATGATTATGGGCCCGTCGGTTGGCGACGTCTTGGTCAAGACATTAATGGTGAATTTGATACCGATCTGGCTGGCCGGTCGGTTTCGCTCAGTGCCGACGGCTTTACTCTTGCCATTGGGGCTATTTTTAACGACGGCACTACTGGCAACAATTCTGGTCACGTCAGGGTCTATCAATACGATGTCAATAAAACCGCGAATGTTACTAATGAAAGTAGTCTTGATTATGGTCCTGTCAGGTGGAGACGTCTCGGTCAAGATATTAATGGCGAAGTTGCTCGCGACGAATCTGGCCAATCGGTTTCGCTCAGTGCCGACGGCTCAATTCTTGCCATTGGGGCTCCTTATAACGACGGCAATGGCAACAGTTCAGGTCACGTACGAGTTTACCAATACGATCCTAGTAAAACCACGAATGTTACTAACCAAGCTAGTCTTGATTTTGGTCCCGTCGGTTGGAGACGTCTCGGTCAAGATATTGATGGCGAAGCTGCTGGCGACTATTCTGGCTTCTCGGTTTCGCTCAGTGCCGACGGCTTAACTCTTGCCATTGGGGCTTCCGATAACGACGGCACTACTGTCGGTAGTACCAGTGATAATCGGGGTCACGTCAAGGTTTATCAAATATTACCGGCATTAACTTCTGTACGCATACACGAGCAGTTATATAACGATATTTCAGGTACTTTATCTACTTATTTTACACTTCCTTCCAAAATTTTGTTCAATGTGGTCCCCGAACTTATATTACAAATTAATGATACCCCTACCGTGGCTCAGACTAATAATCTTTATATTCGCTACCAACAATCTCAACTTGGTATTCCAACTATCATTGTTACTAATGCAAACGATTTAGTAGTCGCGCAGGCACAGTTAGCATCTAGTGCGGGCTTTGTTCATTTGAATATTAACTATGATATTCCGGTCGGTGCTTTTTTAAATTACACAAAGATTTACTCTGTTGCTATCGGTCCCGACGTCACCTCTATTGGTGATAATGCCTTTTCGGGTTGCACCAATCTTACTTATTTTTCGTTTCACCCAAATAGTACTTGCACTGTTATTGGTGCAAATGCGTTCTACAATACTGCACTTTACGATTTGGTATTACCCGATAGTTTGACTTCTATTGGGACGTTGGCTTTTCAGAATAAAATATTCTCTATCAAACAAATTGGTCAAGATATTGATGGCGAAGCTACTGGCGACCAATCTGGTTATTCGGTTTCGCTCAGTGCCGACGGCACTATCATTGCCATTGGGGCTACTAATAACGACGGCAATGGCAACAATTCAGGTCACGTCAGGGTCTATAAATACGATCGCAATAAAACCACGAATGTTACTGATCAAAATGATCCGAATTTTGGTCCCGTCGGTTGGAGACGTCTCGGTAAAGATATTGATGGCGAAGCTGCTGACGACCAATCTGGCTGGTTGGTTTCGCTCAGTGCAGACGGTACTATCGTTGCCATTGGGGCTTATCAGAACGACGGCACTACTGTCGGTAGTACCGGTGATAATCGAGGTCACGTCAGGGTCTATAAATACGACGTCAATAAAACTACCAATGTTACTCTTCAAAGTGATCCAGATTTTGGTCCCGTCGGGTGGAGACGACTTGGTCAAGATATTGATGGCGAAGCTCTTGATGACCGATCTGGCTTCTCGGTTTCGCTCAGTACCGACGGTACTGTCGTTGCCATTGGGGCTAATAATAATGACGGCAATGGCAACAATTCAGGTCACGTCAGGGTCTATAAATACGATGTCAATAAAACCGAGAATGTTACTGATCAAGCTAATCTTGATTTTGGTCCCGTCGGGTGGAGACGTCTCGGTCAAGACATTAATGGCGAAGCTTCTAACGACACTTCTGGTACTTCTGTTTCAATCAGTGCCGACGGCTTAACTCTTGCCATTGGGGCTCCCGGTAACAACGGCAATAGCGCCGATTCAGGTCACGTCAGGGTCTATAAATACGATCTCAATAAAACCGAGAATGTTACTGATCAAAGTAGTGATCAGTATGGTCCCGTTGGTTGGAGACGACTTGGTCAAGACATTAATGGCGAAGCTGGTCCCGATCTGGCTGGCCAATCGGTTTCGCTCAGTGCCGACGGTACTATCGTTGCCATTGGAGCTAATTTGAACGACGGCAATGGCAACAGTTCAGGTCACGTCAGGGTCTTTAAATATCAAACTATTTCCGACTCGACTTGGACTAATTATAATGCCACTAGTTTTAGTTATACTGGTACCTCTCCTAATAATAAACCGATTGTCATCGCTGGTGGCGATGCTACACCAACTCTGGGCAAATCATATTGGGTTCAGATTGGCGGCGATATTGATGGCGAAGCTGCTAACGATGAAACGGGCAAATTGGTTTCGCTCAGTGCCGACGGCTTAACTCTTGCCATTGGGACTAATTTGAACGACGGCACCATGGGCAATACTAGTGATAATAGAGGTCACGTCAGGGTTTACCAATATGATGCTACTAAAACCGAGAATGTTACTGATCAAAATAGTCTTGATTTTGGTCCCGTCGGTTGGAGACGACTTGGTCCAGATATTGATGGCGACGCTGCTGGCGATCAATCTGGCAAATCGGTTTCGCTCAGTGCCGATGGCTCTACTCTTGCCATTGGGGCTAATTTTAACGACGGCACCAGCGGCATTACCGGTGATGAACGAGGTCACGTCAAGGTTTATCAAGTATTATCTCCCAAACCTTTGAATTCTGTATACATACAAGAGCAGTTATATAACGATATTTCGGGTACTTTGTCTACTTATTTCACAGTTCCTTCCCAAATTTTATTCAATGTGGTCCCTGAACTTATATCGCAAGATAATGATACCGCTATATCATTCAATCCTACCATCTCTCAGACTAATAATCTTTCTATTCGCTACCTACAATACCAACTTGGTATTCCAACTATCCTTGTTACTAATGCAAACGATTTAGCTGTCGCGCAGACACAGTTGGCGTCTATTGTGGGCTTTGTTCATTTGCATATTAACTATGATATTCCTATTAGTGCTTTTGCAAATAACACAAAGATTTACTCTGTTACGATAGGTCCTGACGTTACCTCTATTGGTAATAATGCGTTTTCGGGTTGCACCAATCTGGCTTATCTTTCGTTTCACCCCAATAGTACTTGCGCCGTTATTGGTGCAAATGCGTTTTACAATAATTCTCATTACAATTTGGCATTACCCGATAGTTTGACTTCTATTGGTTCGGGAGCTTTTCATTGGAATGCCAATGCCCCTATATCTATTAGTTCTGCCTCTATCATTAATGTTATAAAACTCGGTCCAGATATTGATGGCGAAGCTGCTGGCGACCAATCTGGCATATCGGTTTCGCTCAGTGCCGACGGCTCTACTCTTGCCATTGGGACTAGTATTAACGACGGCACTACTGGCATTACCAGTGATAATCGTGGTCACGTCAGGGTCTATAAATATCAAACAATTACTGATGCAACCTGGACTAATTATAATGCCACTAGTTTTACATATACTGGTACCTCTCCTAATAATAAACCTATTGTCGTCGCTGGTGGCGATGCTACACCAACTCCTGGCAAATCATATTGGGTTCAGAATGGCGCTGATATTGATGGCGAAGCTCTTGGCGACTTCTCTGGCGGGTCGGTTTCACTCAGTGCCGACGGCTCTACTCTTGCCATTGGGGCGGGTTCTAACGACGGCACCATAGGCACTACTAGTGATAATCGTGGTCACGTCAGGGTCTATAAATATCAAACTATTGCCGACTCGACTTGGACTAATTATAATGCCACTAGTTTTACATATACTGGTACCTCTCCTAATAATAAACCTATTGCCGTCGCTGGTGGCGATGCTACACCAACTCCTGGCAAATCATATTGGGTTCAGAATGGCGGTGATATTGATGGCGAACTTGCTGGCGACAGTTCTGGCATATCGGTTTCACTCAGTGCCGACGGCTCTACTGTTGCCATTGGGGCTAATTTTAACGACGGCACTACTACCAGTACCAGTGATAATCGTGGTCACGTCAGGGTCTATAAATACGATGTCAATAAAATCACGAATGTTACTGACCAAAGTAGTGATCAGTATGGTCCCGTCGGGTGGAGACGACTTGGTAAAGATATTGATGGCGAAGCTCTTGAAGACAATTCTGGCGGGTCGGTTTCACTCAGTGCCGACGGCTTAACTGTTGCCATTGGCGCTCGTAACAACGACGGCACTACTGTCATTAGTACTGGCTTTTCAAGTGATAGCCGAGGTCACGTCAGGGTCTATAAATATCAAACTATTGCCGACTCGACTTGGACTAATTATAATGCCACTAGTCTTACATATACCGGTACCTCTCCTAATAATAAACCTATTGTCGTCGCCGGTGGTGATGCTACACCAACTCCTGGCAAATCATATTGGGTTCAGATTGGCGGTGATATTGATGGCGAAGCTGGGGGTAACTACTTCTATGGCTTTTCGTGTTCTCTCAGTGCCGACGGCTCAACTGTTGCTATTGGGGCGGGTTCTAACAACGACAATGGCCTCGCTTCAGGTCACGTCAGGGTCTATAAATACGATGCTACTAAAATCACTAATGTTATTGATCAAGCTAGTGATGATTTTGGTCCCGTCGGTTGGAGACGACGGGGTAAAGATATTGATGGAGAAGCTGCTAACGACGGTGCTGGTTTTTCTGGTTATCCGGTTTCACTCAGTGCCGACGGCACCATCGTTGCCATTGGGGCTACTAGTAACGACGGCACTACTGGCAATACCGCTGATAATCGGGGTCACGTCAGAATTTACCAATACGATGCTACTAAAACCACAAATGTTACTGATCAAGCTAGTCTTGATTATGGTCCCGCCGGTTGGAGGCGTATCGGTCAAGATATTGATGGCGAAGCTCTTAGCGACAATTTTGGCCAATCGGTTTCGCTCAGTGCCGACGGCTCTACTGTTGCTATTGGGGCTTCTTATAACGACGGCACTACTGTCATTAGTACTGGCTTTTCAAGTGATAATCGTGGTCACGTCAGGGTCTATAAACTAAATCCCACATTAACTTATGATGCTTCTGTATACATACACGAAGAGTTATATAACAATATTTCCGGTACTTTATCTACTTATTTCACAAATCTTTCCAACGTTTCGTTCGTAGTGGTTCGTGAACGTTTGACCTCGTCCAGCAGGATTACCATCTCCCAGATTAATAATTTTTATATTCGCTACCGACAATACCAACTTGGTATCCAAACTATCGCAGTGGATAATATATTTGATTTAGCTTTCGCGCAGGCACAGTTGGCATCTAGTTCGGGCTTTATTCATTTGTATATTAACTGTGATATTCCGATTAATGCTTTTGTAAATAACACAAAGATTTACTCTGTTGCGATAGGTCCTGACGTGACCTCTATTGGCTTCGGTGCATTCAATGGATGTACAAGTCTGTCCTATCTTTCGTTTCACCCAGATAGTATTTGTACTACTATCGGACAAGGGGCATTTTTAGGTAACAATATTTTTGATTTAGCGTTACCTGATAGTTTAACAACGATTGTCGGCTGGGCGTTTCAGAATTCTACGCAACTTACTTCCGTTTGTATTCCGAATAAGGTTACTTCACTCGGCACTGGTGCATTTTACAATTGCTCAAAATTAACTTCCGTTGCTCTGCCTGCCAGTTTAACTGCCTATGCTGCTTTGGCTTATTTTAATACGAATGGAACCACTGTACCCACCAATATGGCCGTTTATAATTCATATATGGATCATACTATTCCACATTTCAAATTGTCCGACTACTCCATACCCACTGGTATTGTTCAAAATGTCATTCCTAGTGAAGTTACGTATATTGACCACCGCGCTTATGCTTATTATCCCGAAATCACGCTTTATGCAATTAATATTCCACAAACCAGTGGTCCATATAGCTACGCCGCTAACGGTGTTCAATTTCCCATTATGCCCGCTGCTTTTTTGTTGAACGGTGGTACTATTGTTAGTCACTCTATGTTTCCTCTTTATAGAAGTATTCCAGATTTGAATGTTTACACGGTTAGTTCTACTGCGTCAGATAAGGTTGACGATACGGACGATTATTATATTTTAATGCCTGGCTATTCCATTTGTATTTACAATAATTTGTATGATGAAGAGAACTTATTTACTGATACTCCCACCTACCGCTATTATGATAACGAGTTTGGTAAAGTTCCGTTGAATATTGACGTTGGTACTTATAACACGGCCAGTTCTATTTTATTCATGCACAAAGGACGTATTTTAAGCAAAAAGTTTGTTAATTAGTTCGTTGTCCAGTCTGGTTTGCGTGTTTTTTTGTTCATTTCTTTCTACCCATCTACTATACAACATGTCAATTCTTTATAACAATCGGCCGTTTGGATATGGAGCAATTATGTATACAGGTCAATGTACTTATCCATTCTTTACTTCTCAGCCCAACATTAATGCGTTGTCCGGGGTCAATTCAATTGGCAGTTCAACTACAATTAATGTTGGAGATCTAGATGATTACTGGATAGTTATGCCTGGATATAAAGCTATAATATATTATGACACTTACTTTAGCGGTACTGCATCAACCTACGATAATACTACTGGGACTTCTATTATGTGTAAGAATAACGATAGTGCTGCGTATGATAAGGTATCTTCACTCCAATTGTACTATAAGAATGTTATTATTCCTTATCCGAGTGAAACGGTTAATACATCTACTAGTGGCGTAAGTGTTTCTGTGACTTATTATAGATCAGCATCTAATGTCACTTATAATAATAAAAGGTATCGTTTATATGAGTTCTATGCTGGTGGGCAACCTGGTATGGTTACAGTCAATGGCGGTAGTATTGACCTATCTGCTTTATTGATTGGAGGAGGGGGGAGCGGCGGCACATATGCAGATGCTGGATTGGAAGGTGCAGGTGGAGGAGGCGCAGGTGCATTTGTAACTACCAATATTAATGTCCCTGACGGTAACTCATTTACTGTTGATGTTGGCAGGGGAGGCAGTTCACGCACGTGGAGTACTAATACTGGACAACACGGTGATGTTGGATTACCCACGTCAATTAAAAATGATACTGGTACGACGACATTATTGACCGTTGGTGGCGGTGGTGGTGGTGCAGGTATGGTGACGAAGTCGGCTGGTGCTAACCAAGGTTCTATTACTGGAACTAGTGGGTCTGGTTTGTATGGATCAACCGGTGGTGCTACTGGTTATTACGGCACAGCTACTGCTTATCCAACATCAAACGCACCTTATATCACGACCAATACTGCCATTCAATTTTCAAATCAGTATGCAAGGGTGTGTACCGGAGGTTCTTGCAGGACTGGTCAGTATGGAGGAGCAGGAGGAGGAGGAGCAGGAGGAGCAGGAGATGGCGGTCGCGAGTACTACACATTTATTAACTGGTATGGTGAGGGTGGACTTGCGGGTGCTGGCTTTACTTGGCCCGTCAATGGTATCACATATGCCGGTGGTGGAGGAGGAGGGGAGTGGAACGGGGGGAATACATATGGCGGTGCTGGCGGGGCTGGGGGGGGAGGGGCGCCAAAAGTAGCCGGCACTGCCAATACCGGCTCCGGGGGAGGAGCAGGCACCAACGGCAATAATAGCGGTGCAGGTGGCTCTGGTATTTGTATTATTGCGGTTCCTATTTGATTTTTACCAGTAACGGTCAATCGTCAAACGTGATTGCATTTAGTTATGTCGTATTTTTACACCAAATATAATATTTGTTATTCTATATACAACTAATATTATGACATCCATTTTTCCATATACAAATACAATAGCAAGTGCCGCGGGAAATAACCCTGTGCCTTTGTTCCCCGGCGCATACATTTTTCGTGGGGTCGCGGCCCACAGTGGGTTTGTTCCTATTTACCAATCTATTTCGAATTTTACTCATAATGGTATGGGCGATCTTCTTTTGCAGGATAAAGATGCACAAGTCCTCGTTTTACCCGGATTTACTCTTAACTTGTATGCTGCTGAAAATTATACTAGTACAGTTTATTCCTATGATAATAGCGAGGGGACTGACGTGTTGTATCGCAATTCTACTGGGCCAAATACGGCAACTTCTTGCAAACTTTTTTATAAATTTCCCAGCAGAAACGTTGAAGTTGGACTTCCCAGCGGAAACGTTGAAGTTGGACAGTTTATATTGTCTATAACTGCCGATACAAATTCTGTTGCAACATACAATGGCACCACTTACGCCCTGTATGAGTTTCGGACTAATGGAACTAGAACGTTTTCTCTTGCTAACGGCACAACTACCAATTACAATTCACTACCCATTCTATGTCTCTTAATTGGTGGAGGAGGTGGAGGAGGAAATTATTATACAGGTAACACTGGTTCCGCCGGCGGCGGTGCTGGATCATTTGTAACTACGAGTTTTAATGCAATGCCAGGTGATATATTTACCGTAACTGTTGGTGCCGGAGGTGCCGGGGGAGGAGCTAACTCAAATAATCCGGGTAATATTGGTAGTCCTTCCTCTATTACACGTACTGTGAATAGTGTCGTTGATGCTACATTAACCGCAGGGGGTGGTGGCGGTGGCGGGTCGGTAAACCAGCAGACAGGTAATAACCAGTCTTTTGGGTCTACTGCCGGTGGATGCGGCGTTGCTAGTGCGACACTTGCTACCGCTTATACAACTTCGGGAGCGGGAGCCAGTGTATTTACCAGTATTAGTGCGTCAACAAACCGCGGCGGTTCCGGTGTCGGTGGCGGCTATGGTGGCGCCGGCGGCGGTGGAGCGAGTGCAGTGGGTGGTAATGGGGTATATTTGAGCAATGGAGGTGTTGGGGGGGCTGGCAAAGCGTGGGTTATGAATGGAGTTACTTATGCAGGCGGTGGAGGAGGAATGAATTCAACCGCTGGCGGGGCGGGGGCGGGAGGAGGAAGTGGTG
>Ga0208426_1000095_pt1 | contig 16579 bp, 14 predicted proteins | sample DEB19_08_DNA_6_FD_184524 | JGI IMG/M metagenome (GOLD analysis project Ga0208426, IMG submission 184524) | Aqueous microbial communities from the Delaware River and Bay under freshwater to marine salinity gradient to study organic matter... | ecosystem: Environmental > Aquatic > Marine > Coastal...
AAGTCCATGATCGGTTTCATGTCCACTTCGTTGAATGTGGTCAACATCGCAGTTTCGTTTTTCACGGAAACCAAACGCTCCGCAATCTTTCTGCGCAGCATCGACATTTTTTCTCTGCTTTGGTCGCGTGTTCCGCCCCATCCTTGCACCGCATCTGCGGAAAAACCACCGGAAAGTGTAGCAAGAACATCTTGTTTGGTGATGCGTCCGTCTTTTCCAGTTCCACTCATTTTAGCGGCAGGAATTCCATTTTCAGTCATGATTTTCACCGCCGCTGGCGAAGCAGTTCCCGCTGCATACGAAGCAGCCTTTTTCACTGGATCCGGACTTGGAACCGCTACTTTTGTTGCTGCGTTAGCCGAAGCATCCGCAACTACAACCTTAACTTCCTCCGCAGCCACTGAGTTCCCTGAGCCTGTCGAAGGGGTCGAAGGGGGGCGAGCAGCCGAAGTATCAATTAAACAAACAACTTGTCCCACTTTTACAACATCGCCTTCCGCAGCTTTTAAGGAAATAATACCACTTTCTTCCGCAGGAAGTTCTAGTGTAGCTTTATCCGAATCTACTTCAGCAATCGCCTGATCCTTCTCAACGTAATCGCCATCGGCTACTAACCATTGTGCAATTTCTACCTCAGAGATGGATTCTCCTGGGCTTGGTACTTTCATTTCTAATACTGACATCTGCGTCTATTTTAAAATTTGATAGCTAATCTTTCTAACACCTTAATTCGCCTTTACGTTTGCAAATTGAAATACATCTGCAAACAATTTCTTCAAGCGTTTTTCGTGCAATTTTTTGGATCCTTCCGCTGCCGCTGCGGTTGCATCTTTGCAAATCCCAATAAATGGAATAGTTCGCATCGACATGGCAATATAGTTCCAAGCGCCCATATTTGCTGGTTCTTCTTGAGCCCAAACAATATTTTTTGCACTGCTGTATTTTGCTAAAATTGCGTCAATTTGAATTTTTGGTAGGGGATACAGTTGCTCAATACGAACAAATGCCATATTTTCCACGCCCATTTCTGCCGCTTTTTCGGACATTTCATAGTAGAACTTACCAGAACAGAAAACCACCGTATCAATAGCAGAAACAATCGCTTTTGGATCGTCCAATACTTCTTGAAACGAACCTGTCGCCATTTCGTCTAATGAGGATACGGCAGAAGGATAGCGCAACAACATTTTCGGAGAAAACACAACCAAAGGCTTTCTGAAATCGCGTTTCAGCTGTCTTCTCAACAAGTGAAAATGGTTCGCTGGAGTGGAAGTATTTACAATTTGCATGTTTGTATCGGCGCATTGTTGTAAAAAACGTTCCATTCTACCACTGGAATGTTCCGCTCCTTGGCCTTCATAGCCATGTGGCAACAACATTACTAAACCACTTTGCGTTGCCCATTTGTCTTCACCAGCCGTAATAAATTGGTCAATCATGATTTGCGCACCATTGAAGAAATCACCAAATTGTGCTTCCCAAATAGTTAAGGCTTTCGGTGTTGCAAGGGAATAGCCGTATTCAAAACCTAAAACGCCATATTCAGACAACAAGGAATTGTAAATAGAGAATTTCGCTTGTTGATCCGACAACAGATTCAACGTTTCGATTTCTTCCTCCGTATCTTCTGTTTTCACTACCGCGTGGCGGTGAGAAAATGTTCCACGTTCCACATCTTGACCCGAAATACGCACAGGATGTCCTTCGTCCAGTAAAGTAGCATACGCTAACATTTCTGCGGAACCCCAATCCAATGTGTCATTTTTAATCGCGTTCAAACGATCGTCAAATATTTTCGAAATCTTTCTGAAGTATTTTTTTCCTTCCGGCAAAGTAGAAAGTTTTATTCCCAATGCCAGTAATTTTGCTTTATCGACGCCCGTTTTTGGAGAAGCAATAAAATCTTCTGCTTTCCCATGTCGGAAACCTTCCCACGTTAAACTCAAGAAATCGTGTACCAAAGCCTTATCGCTTTGTCGGGAAATATCAAATTCCGTTTCCAAGAACGTATTATAGGTTTCCTCAATTTTTTTCGCTTCTTCCAAGGTAAGGATGCCTTCCGATTCCAATTGCTTGAAATAGATTTCCTTTGGATTTGGATGCTTTGCAATCAAATTATACAAACTTGGTTGAGTGAATTTTGGCTCATCGCCTTCGTTGTGGCCGTATTTTCGGTAACACAACAAATCGATAAAAATATCTCGGTTGAATTTCTGACGGTATTCCATCGCCATTTCAATCGTTTGAACAACTGCTTCTACATCGTCACCATTGACATGGAACACAGGACAAAGAGTTGTTTTTGCAACATCGGTACAATACGTTGAAGAACGGCCATCCAAGTAATTGGTAGTAAATCCAACTTGGTTGTTTACCACAATGTGAATTGTTCCACCAGCGCGGTAACCATCCAATTGCGCCATTTGAATCGTTTCATACACAATTCCTTGACCAGCAATTGCTGCGTCACCATGAATCAATACAGGACAAACTTTGCTTTCGTCGTGTAAAATGTGGTCTACTTTCGCACGCGCTATTCCTTCAACCACCGTACTTACAGCTTCTAAATGCGAAGGATTTGGAGCAAGTGTCAAACCAACTTTTTTCCCATTTGCAAGCGTAACGTGTGAAGTGAATCCTTGGTGGTATTTTACATCGCCATCAAAATATTCGATGGAATCAAATTCTTTCCCTTCAAATTCGGAGAAAATATCTTTCGGACGTTTTTCAAAAATATTCGTCAACGTGTTCAAACGTCCACGGTGTGCCATTCCAACAACAAAATATTCCACGCCTAGCTCTGATCCTTTCTTTACCAAAGTATCCATTGCTGGAATTAACGCTTCGCCACCTTCAATTGAAAAACGTTTTTGTCCAACGAATTTTTTACCTAAAAAAGCTTCAAAACTTGCTGCTTGGTTCAGTTTTTTGAAAATTGCCAGCTTGTGCGCCGCATCGAAAGTTGTGCGGTTTTTTATTTCAATTTTATTTTTAAACCAATCAATACGGTCTGGATCGCGCATGTAAACAAACTCAATACCAATAGATTGGCAGTAAGTTAGCTCGAGATGGTTAATGATGTCTTGTAACGTTGCAGCACCAATACCAATTTCTTCACCTGCTTGAAAAACAGACGTTAGATCCGAAGATTCTAAACCGAAATTGCTTATTTCTAGTGTTGGAGCATATTTTCTGCGTTCGCGAACTGGATTTGTTTTGGTAAACAAATGGCCGCGCGTGCGGTAGCTGTTGATTAGGTTTATTACCTTAAATTCCTTTTGAAATTTTTCAGAACCGCCAGATGCAGCAGAGGAAGTTGATTCAACTTCATCAAAATTTGTTTTGGCAAAATCGAAACCCTCAAAGAATTTTTTCCAACCAATATCAACGCTTTCAGGGTCTTGTTGATACATTTTATACAGATGATCAATTGCATTCACGTCTGCATTCCCAACATAAGATACTTTATCCATGGTATTTGTACACATTTATGGAATGACAAATTTAGACAAATTACCTAAAGAAGGGCAGTAAATAAGTGTAAAATTTCAGTAAACGTTAAAAATTGAACGAGTTTAAAATGAAATTAAAAAAATCGACAGCAATTGGATTGTGTACAACTTGAAAATCAGGAAAATTTCGAACGTAGAAAAACTTTATATGCTTCTCTGAACAGAATTTTTTTAGAAAGTTCGGCAAGAAAATCTGGCTGTGTTGTAAGGTGTAAAAATTCTTTCTCAGAAAGATCTATCGTATACAAAAGTTGCAGCAGGCGCGTTTCACCTTCCCGCATAATTTCCGAAAGAAAATGCGCGATTTGCTGCTCAATTTCTGCTTTGGAAAAAGGATTTTCTTCAAATTTTTCTGGAAAAAATAAATTGAATTTCCCGAAATCCTTTGCGATTTGCTGCTGGGTTTTTAATACAAAGGCTGCGTTGTCAAAATGGCTTTGTAAATCAGAATAATTCTTTAATTCTTCCATTGTTTGCTGTTTTTTTAACGAAGCCAATCCCAAATCCCAACTGCCTCAGGCAGCATCGACTGCAAGAAGAGGATTCTGAATTCCAAATTTAATGAATTCCACATCCGCCATCAAATTCTTTCTCTGGAACTAAAAAACTTAGTTCGTTCTTTTCATTTTCCGCCATTAAAATCATCCCCTGCGATTCAATTCCTCGGATTTTTCGCGGAGCAAGGTTCATTAAAACTTGAACCGTTTTTCCAATTACTTCCTCCGGTGAATAATGCTCAGCGATACCGGAAACGATTGTGCGTTTATCCAAACCTGTGTCTACCAAAAGCTTCAATAATTTATCTGCTTTTTCTACTTTCTCTGCCGCTAGTATTTTCCCCAATCGAATGTCCATTTTGGTGAAATCCTCAAAAGCAATTTCCGGTTTTTGTGGTTCAAATATTAATTCCATCGCTTCGCTGTTTTGGATTGGGGTATTTTCTTGGATTGTATTTTTCAATTTTGCCACTTCGTGTTCTACCAAAGTGTCCTCAATTTTTTGGAATAAAATCTCCGGTGTATTGGTCATCGCTCCAGCTTGAAGTAAATCTTCTCTTCCGGCATCTTCCCAATTTGTTGTGGTGAAATTCACAAAATGGGATAGTTTTTTTGCGGTAGTTGGCAAGAATGGCTGCAAAACAACACTCAAGTTTGCGGTTATCTGCAAGGCAATATTCATAATCGTTTCTACACGCAACGGATCTGTTTTCACCAATTTCCATGGTTCTTGATCTGCTAAATATTTATTCCCCAATCGCGCAAGATTCATCGCCTCGGCTTGTGCATCTCGCAATTTGTAGGCGTAAACCAATTTGCTTATTCTTTCTGGAATTGCTTTAATTTCAGCTAATACGTTCAAATCTTCTTGGGTCAATTCACCTCTCGAAGGAACTTTTCCCTCGTAGTATTTTTGCGTAAGCACTAGGGCGCGATTCACAAAATTTCCAAGAATATCTGCCAATTCGCTGTTAATCCGTGTTTGGTATTCTTTCCAAGTAAACTCCGAATCCTTTGTTTCCGGTGCAATAGAAGTTAACACATATTTTAATTCGTCTTCTTTGCCTGGGTAAGTTTCCAAATATTCGTGTAGCCAAACCGCCCAATTTCTTGAAGTAGAGAATTTGTCCCCCTCCAAATTCAAAAATTCGTAGGCTGGAACATTATCCGGTAAAATTAAATCGCCATGGTCTTTCAACAAAATCGGGAAAATCACCGCATGGAATACTATGTTGTCTTTTCCAATAAAATGGATCAATTTTCGATCGCCTTTCCAATAGTCTTCCCAGTTTTTATTGTTGTCTAACGCCCATTGTTTCGTGGCTGAAATGTAACCAATTGGCGCATCCAACCAGACGTACAATACTTTTCCATCTGCATTTGGCAAGGGAACTTTTACGCCCCAATCCAAATCTCTGGTCATTGCGCGCGAATGCAAACCACCATCAATCCAGGACATGCATTGTCCGATAACCTGATTTCTCCAAGGTTTTGGATCGTGTTGTTGAACGCCATCGAGCTTCCCTTCTTTGATCCATTCCCGTAACCATTCTTCGTGGTTCGCCATTGGTAAATACCAGTGAGATGTGGTTTTTAAAACAGGCGTTTTTCCACTTAAAGTAGAAGTTGGATGAATCAATTCTGTTGGACTCAAATCCGAACCGCATTTTTCACATTGATCGCCATAAGCTCCCGGATTATGGCACTTTGGACATTCTCCCGTAATGTAGCGATCTGCTAAAAACTGCTGGTATTCTTCGTCGTAATATTGTTCGGATGTTTCTTCTGTAAATTTTCCTTTTTCGTATAATTTCAAGAAAAAATCCTGGGATGTTTTGTGGTGGATTTCAGCAGAAGTGCGGTGAAAGATATCGAATGAAATATTGAAATCCTGAAAAGCTTTTCCGATTATGCCATTGTATTTATCTACAATTTCTTGTGGTGTAATTCCTTCTTTTTTTGCTCGAAGTGTAATCGCAGCGCCATGTTCATCGCTACCGCATATAAAAGCCACATCGTGGTGATTCATGCGCAAGAAACGCACAAAAATGTCAGCTGGAAGGTAAACTCCGGCAACGTGTCCGAGATGAAGTGGGCCATTTGCATACGGTAATGCAGCGGTAACAGTATATTTTGCTTTCGACATGTTGAATTTCTAATGAAAGTTCAAAGATACAAGTTAGAACCAATAAGCGTAAAGAAGATGCAAGAAATTCTGGTCTTAGTGTTTAAATACGACAATCTAATTGCAATTCCTTTTCAACAAAAAGAATGTCAAACGTTTCTAATTCATCTAAAATCGGGTTATACACTTCGGGTTGAATTGGCAACGTAACTCCTTTAAGCGCAATTTCTCCATTCAAAAGCATTTTGGTAGCTATCGCAACCGGCAAACCAACGGTATTTGCCATCGAAGTGTAGGTTTGATTTTCCCCAATATTAACCATGGAAGATGTAATGGAATAATTTTGTTCTTCGAATTCGTACTCAAATTCGTGGTACATTACGAGCATGTCTTTATCTTGTGGATCCAGAACGAGTTTGTCAACTAATATTTTTTCTAATAATTGCGCAGGAGATGCGTCCGAAATTCCAAGTGGTGTAGTTCCTTCAAAAACGCCAAGCCATTCAAAACGGTCGTATAATTCCAATCGGTCAACGCGCAAAAAATCTTTGAATTTATCTTCTACGGTGCGCAAATAGCGGTATGGTAAAAATGCATTTAAAAAGGAACGTGCTGTAAGGTGTTCGGAATTTTCCATTTTGTAGGAATCATCTGTCATGCCTAATTCTATAAAAATATTCCAAGCTTGGCAAAATCCGGGTCTTCGCAAGGTGCCTCTAAAAATGGTTTGGATAGATTCTAGTCCATACGTTTTTCTATACGACAAAGAATCACGGTTGGCGTACCCATCAAATTCGCCATACCCTTCGATTTCCATGCGGAATAAACGACCAAAAAGCCTGTTGTAAGGAATGTATTTGTATTCGTTGTGATCTAAAAAACTAGACGCTCCACCTTGTCCGGCAAGCACCACGTTGCGTGGGTTCCATGTAAATTTGTAATTCCACGGATTATTGTCGCTTTCCGGCGCAATTAATCCGCCACAAAACGATTTGAAAGAAGTTACCATTCCACCTTTTTGCTCAATGGCGTGGATAATTTTCATGGCACTCATGTGGTCAATTCCTGGATCCACACCAATTTCGTTTAAAATAAGTATTCCGGCAGCTTTGGCTTGTTCATCCAAATTTTTCATTTCTGCTGAAATGTATGAAGGCGTAATCAAGTTGGTGCGCAACGCAATGCAATCTTTTGCTACTTCGACATGAAAACGAGCAGGTAGCATTGAAATCACAACATCCGCTTTTTCGATTTCCGGCTTTCTCTCGTCCGAATTTAATGCGTTAAACGAAAGTGCGGTGCCATTTTCATGCTTGTTCAATTTTCGCTGTACCATAGCGATATCTTGGTCAACAACACGAATTTTCCAATTGTACAAGCTAGATTTATCTAGCAAATAACGAATCAGTGACGAAGCAGATAATCCTGCACCAAGTATTAGTATTGTTTTCATATCCTTAAACATCCAATTGTAAAACAAAAGTAACGAATGCAAACCAATAGCAATCTGTTAAAATAAAATTAAATCACACGGAATTTTGTTAAGGATTGAACAAGATGCTGTTGCCTTGTATCGTTGAAAAGAAAAAAATCAAGCGATTTAGCAGTACTTTTTTGCTTGAAAAAAGCGAATGGTCTAATAATCACAGTAATTTTTTTCTACTTTTACCTTCAAAATTCGAAAACAATGGGAAGAGCGTTTGAATACCGTAGAGCATCAAAGGAAAAACGTTGGGATAAAATGTCAAAATTATTTCCCAAGTTGGGGAAAGCGATCACGATGGCGGCAAAAGAAGGTGGCGATGATCCCTCAATGAATGGTAAGTTGCGGACAGCAATTCAAAATGCAAAGTCTGAAAACATGCCAAAAGACAATATCGATGCGGCAATCAAACGTGCAACCCAAAAAGACATTGCTTCTTTTGCGGAGATTATTTACGAAGGAAAAGGCCCGCACGGCGTTTTAGTCGTGGTGGAATGCGCAACCGACAATCCAACGCGGACGGTTGCAAACGTAAAATCCTATTTTAATAAAGCTGGTGGCGCAGTTGTTCCGAATGGCTCTTTGGATTTTATGTTCAACCGCAAATCCGTTTTTGAATTGAATAAATCAGATCAATTTGACCCGGAAGAATTGGAGTTGGAGTTGATTGATGCCGGATGCGAAGAAATTGAGGTCGTAGACGATAAAGTTTTTGTTTATGGCGATTATACTGCCTTTGGAACATTGGCTAAGGCCTTAGAAGATGTGAATATCGAAGTACAGAAATCGAATTTACAACGCATTCCAACTTCCCCAATTGAATTGACGGAAGAACAAATGTTGGACGTTGAAAAATTATTGGATAAAATTGAAGACGACGATGACATTCAACAAGTATTTACAAATATTGCTTAGTCGAATTTCTTTGTTTCATAAAGTAAAATAAATGTGATCTTTTAGAGTTATTGTTCCGTAAAAAACTCTTTTTATGCTTTAAAAATTATGAGATTAACCTTCAATAAATTCAGTTTCATATTCTCGCTAGTATTAGTGCTGGCGGCTTGTTCGACTGAAAAAAACACTATGGTTAATCGAACATATCACGGAACAACTGCCCGATATAATGGGTATTTTAATGCAACGGAATTAATTCGTCAATCGGTAACTTCTTATCGTTCTTCGCTCAAAGATAATTACTACGTTATTTTACCGATTGATCCGCTGCCAAATGCACAGGAAGTAATTGGTTTGTATCCAGCAATTGATACTGCTATAGCTAAATGCACAAAAGTTATCCAACAGCATAGCATGCCCAGCAACGATAAACCGTCTTTAAAAAAACTGGAACACAACCGCTGGGTGGATGAAAACTGGATTACCATCGGTATTGCAAATTATTACCGCAGAGACTATGATGCTGCGCTGAAAAATTTCAAATTCGTACGAAAATTTTATTCCAACGATCCGTCTATTTATGTAGCAGATTTGTGGATGGCAAAAACAAATATTGAATTAGGTAAATTCACAGATGCTAGCTTCAATATTGCAAACATCGACAAGGCAATTGCACTGCAAGATGCAGGTGAAGAAGAAAAACCTAAAAAATACTCCAAAAAAACAAAGGGCAAGAAAGTAGACGAAACTGCTGCCGAAGTTCCCAAATCCATTCGCTTCGATTTAGAAAAGACCAAGGCGGAGCTTTCTTTACGGCGACAAAATCCGGAGGAAGCAATTAAATTCTTGGAATCTGCTTTGCGTTTTGCAAAAAAGAAAACAGATAAAGCCCGAGTGTATTACATACTTGGTCAATTGTATGAATCTTTAGGGAACAATGGTATTGCTAAAGAACAATTTGGTTTGGCGCTGAAATATACCGCGCCGTATGAACTGCATTTCAATGCCCGCATGCGCAGAGCTTTTCTCGGTGGGGACGAAAAGGTTAGAAAAGAACTTTTTAAAATGTTGCGCGATGCAAAAAATGCACAATTTAAAGATCAAATCTATTACGCACTTGCAGATATGGAAATACAACGTTCCAATACACCAAAAGCAATTGAATATTTGACCCTTTCTGCATTTTATTCCACTTCGAATAAGCGACAAAAAGGAATGTCGTATGAGAAACTTGGGAATATGTCTTTCGCAAGCCGAAACTATGTTTCTGCTCAAAAATACTACGATTCTTGCGCAAAAGTGGTGGACGACACCTATCCAAATGCAGAAGGTGTAAGAAACAAAGCTTTAAAATTAGCAGATTTAGTTGTTGCAGTTGAAACCGCCAATTTCGAAGATTCCGTGCAGCGTATAGCTGCATTATCTGAAAAAGATAGAATTGCATTTATTGAGAATGTAATAAAACAGAAAAAGGCTGAAGAAGCTTCCCGCAAGAAAATGGAAGCGGAACGCTTGAGGGCATTGCAGCAAAACACAAACGCATTTGTACAAACTGGCGGTCCTGGAAATAAATGGTATTTCAATAATCCAAAAACAAGAGCGGAAGGATTTGATGAATTTCGAAAACTTTGGGGCAGTCGTGAAAATGAAGACAATTGGCGTCGAAGCGATAAAATAGTAATAATGGCCGTTAATACTGCTGAAAAAGATACGCTAAACCCTGAAGTTGTGCCGGAAATTGTGAAAATAGATAGCATGACAGTGGAACAGTTGCTGACTGATGTTCCATTGACGGATTCTTCGATGGCTGCTTCTACCAGTCGCTTGCTGGAAGCGTTATATGCCGCAGGAATTATTTACAAAGACCAACTAAACGAACCTGAATTAGCGAAAACGCAATTCAATGCTGTTTTAAAACGGAAAACCGAAGGAGATGTGGATCTTTCTTCGGCTTATCAATTGTATAAATTGAACCAAGGTGTGAATTTGGATTTGGCGGCAGAAAAAAAAGCATATATCCTTCAAGTATACCCTAATTCGGATTATGCAAATTATTTGCGGGATCCAGACTTTTTTGTAAAACGTAAAGAGCGGGAAGCTCTCGCCGAGCAGGAATATATAGCTGTTTTGGACCGGTATAATAGAGGTGTTTACTACCCCGTAATTTCAAAAGCCGAAAACGTAATTGACAACGAAAAAGAAAACCAGTTTCGTGCTAAGTATATGTTGTTGAAGGCAATGAGTATGGGTCAATTGACAAATAATAAAAAAGAACTATTACCAGTTTTAATGCAGTTGGTGAAAGAATACCCAAAATCGGATGAAGCTGCTCGAGCAAATGAAATGATTGGAATTATCGAAAACGGGTATTCTGAAAATAAACCCATAGATCTTTCAAACAAATCGCCGTATAGATTTGTTGAAGATGCCCCACAATGGGTGATTGTTTTTCTGGAGAAGGACGAAAGTTCCAGTATTTCAAAAACAAAGATTGCGGACTTTAATAAAGAGTTTTTCAGTAGAAATAAGCTGAAAGCCAATTCAAAAATATTTACCGATGATTTAAGTGTTATTGTGGTGCAGGAATTTGAAGATGATTTAAAAGCAAAAGAGTATTTGCGCGTTTTTAAGGAAACTCGAAAACATTTACTAGACCTTCAAAAGGCAAAGATTTTAATAATTACGCAGGAAAATATGAAGATCCTTTTTGATACTCAAAAATTATCGGATTACCAACTTTTTTATGACGAATACTATTAAAAAATGCTGAAAAGAAAGGAAAAGTCGCAATTTGATAGTTCAGCGCGTTTGAATCGATTAGTGGATGGAACGAAGATTGTTGGTGATATTTTCTCGGAATCTGATTTGCGTGTTGATGGTGAAGTTCAAGGAAATATTTCTACAAAAGGCAAGGTTGTAATCGGAGAAAATGGCCTAATAAATGGAAATTTAACGTGTCAAGAAGCGGATATAGAAGGTAAAATTAACGGTAACTTGTCCGTTGAAAGCGTATTGATTTTACGAGAAACAGCAAAGATTACAGGTGATATCCAAACAGTTCGATTGCATATTGAAGAAGGCGCGCTTTTTTTAGGTTCTTGTTCGATGCAGAAATCAAGTTCAAATGAAAACAGAACTTCTATTCTTCAGGTAAATCAATCAAAAGAATTGGTAAACTAAAATGCCGGACTCAAACAATCAAAAAAGTGTTTCAAAATTTGCCCGTTTCTCTTCTCTGGGAATTCAGATGGGTGCAATCATTGCATTTTTCACCTGGCTCGGAACGTTTTTAGATGAAAAATACAAAACAAAAACACCCTGGTGGACAATCGGCCTATCGCTTTTTGGTGTTTTGGCAGCATTGATACTCGTGATAAATGAAGTAATCCAAATAAGTAAAAACGATGAGTAAACGTAAATATTTTTTAAAGCAATTTTTTATTAGTATAGCTTCAATTGTTGCTATGTATTTTGGAATTGTGTCTCTCCGAATTATTCCAATCGATCCTTTTGGAGCTGTATTGGTTTCCCTAACAATTGCATTTATTTTTCTTCTGGGAATGTTAATTATTGCCCCAAGTTTGGATCAAGATGCGGAACAATTTGCAATCAAATTTCTATTGCTAACAACCGTTCAATTGCTACTGTCGTTTTTAATTATAGGAACTGTTGTGTTCATGAGGCTGGAAGAATTTAGACGAATCGGATTTCACATGGTTAGTTTATTTGTTTTATTGCTTGGTATCCAGTCTTTTTTATTGATTCGAATTAGTAATCGTACAGTTTAAATTAAGTAGATCAAGGTTTGCATCATTCACTCTTGTTTTTTGAATGAGATAGGTTGAAAAAATTAATTTCAATTCTAAACATTTTTACTTGTTTCTTTAGAAAGTTTACCTAACTTTGCGCCAAAATTTAAAGAATTTTTAAGGAATAATATAGACAATGGCTCCAAAAAAAGTTACTATTTCTGCGTTTATTACTCTAGTTGCAATTTTCTGTTTGAACGTTGCCTTTGGATCGACAAATCTAGGTCAAAATAAGAAAGAGTCGGAAGAAAAAGATTTTGATGTTAACGGAATGATAATGCACCACATCAAGGATGCACATGAATGGCATCTTTGGGGTCCAGAGCATGGAGGAACGTCTATCTATTTGCCGATAATTTTGATAGACGGTGGCGTGAAATTTTTCTCTTCATCTCATTTTTACCACGGAAGCATCCAAAAAGTTATAGACCACAAGACAAAACTGGAAGCTGAATTTATTTCCGGTTCAGGTCCTGCTAAAGGATATGGATTATACCACGAAAAAATTTATAAATTATCGAATGAAACGTTGCAAATTGAAGACGGTCATGTGCACGGTAATACGAAAGCGTTAGATTTTTCAATCACTAAAAATGTTCTTTCCTTATTTTTTGGAGCATTTTTCATTCTTGTGGTAATGGCATCGGTTGCGCGCTTTTACAAAAAGAATGGTGCGGTTTCGCCAAAAGGTTTGGCTAAGTTTTTGGAGCCGCTTATTGTAATGGTTAGAGATGATGTAGCTAAAGCGAATATCGGTGAACATAAGTATAAAAAATACGTTCCGTATCTATTGACAATTTTCTTCTTTATTTTCTTTAATAATTTACTTGGTTTGGTTCCGCTAATTCCAGGTGGAGCAAACTTAACAGGTAATATTTCTGTGACTTTATTTTTAGCAATCTGCACTTTGGTAATTACATTGGTATCCTCCAATCGTAATTATTGGAAACACATTTTTGCAACGCCAGGAGTTCCTGCACTTTTATTACCTATTATGATTCCAATCGAGTTGGTTGGGATTTTAACAAAGCCTTTCGCCTTAATGATACGTTTGTTCGCTAATATGACCGCTGGACACATTATCGTTTTGGCTTTAGTTTCTATCATTTTTATAAACAAAAATGTTGCTTGGGGAGCGCTTTCTGTTCCAATGGCTTTGTTTATATCGATTTTAGAGTTGTTGGTTGCTTTCTTGCAAGCGTATCTATTTGCAATGCTATCCGCATTGTTTATCGGTGGGGCAGTGGAAGAAGCACACCATTAATTAATTAGTAACTTTTAAATATACATAGTTATGTACGGAAGTATAGCAGCAATCGGAGCAGGTCTTGCAGTTTTAGGCGCAGGATTAGGAATTGGTAGAATCGGTGGTTCAGCAATGGACGCAATCGCACGTCAGCCAGAAGCTTCAGGAAAAATTACAACAACGATGATTATCGCTGCGGCGTTAATCGAAGGTGTTGCGCTTTTCGGTGTAGTAGTAGGTCTACTAGGAGGAGCGAAATAATTTAAATTCCGCACTTGACGGTTGGTCAAGTGCGGATTAATTTTAAAATGTTTTAAAAAAAATATAAAATGGATTTAATTTTACCAGAATTCGGTCTTTTGTTTTGGACAGGTTTAGTTTTTATCTGTCTTCTTTTTGTGTTAACAAAATTTATTTGGAAGCCAATATTAAGTTCTGTAAACGAGCGGGAGCAAAAGATAGCAGAAGCTTTAGATCTTGCTGTTCGCACAAAAGCTGAAATGAAAGAAATGCAAGCTCAAAATGAAAATCTGCAAAAAGAAGCACGTGCTGAAAGGGATGCGATATTAAAGGATGCTAAAGAAACTGCTGTGAAAATGGTAGAAGATGCGAAAGCAAATTCAAAGAAAGAATCCGAGAAAATAGTTGCTTCTGCGCGAATGGTTATTGAAGAGGAGAAGAATGCAGCTATTTCAGAACTTAAAACGAAAGTTGCTTTATTTTCAATAGAAATTGCAGAGAAAATAGTGCGCAATGAGTTAGCTTCAGATGAAAAGCAAAAAGCGTTAGCTGAGAGAATGGCTGGTGACATTAACCTGAATTAAGATAATTACGATGAAAAGTACAAAAGCAGCATCGCGATACGCAAAGGCGCTCTTGGAGTTGGCCATCGAACAGAATATATTGGATGCAGTTGCTGAAAATTTGGAGTATTTGAAAGCAGTTAACACGGAAACAAAAGAATTTACTATTGTTTTGAATTCTCCAATTATTAATTCAGCTAAGAAAATAGTTATTTTTCATGAGTTATTCGGGAAATTTGAAGCCTTAACGTTATCTTTTATCGACTTAATAACCAAGAATAGAAGAGAATACATGTTGCCTCAAATTGCAATTTCTTTCGATCAGCTGTTAAAAGCACACAGAGGAATTGTTCCTATTACAATTGTTTCTGCAGTTGCTCTAAACGACACAACCCGTAATCTAATCGTTTCAAAAATCAAACATTCTAGCACTGAAAAATTGGAGGTACAAGAAATTGTAGATTCCACGTTAATCGGTGGATTCATAGTGCGCATGGATGACAAGCAAATCGATGCATCTGTTGCAAGTCAAATTAATAATTTAAAACAACGTTTAACAAGATAATCCGCAATTAAGTGGAATCAATGTAAAACTAACGAGTATGGCAGATATAAAACCAGCAGAAGTTTCTGCAATTTTAAGAGAGCAGTTATCCGGATTTCGTACCGAGGCTGAACTACAGGAAGTAGGTACCGTATTGCAAGTAGGTGATGGTATCGCACGAATTTATGGATTGAACGGTGTTCAGTACGGTGAGTTGATTGAGTTCAACGGCGGATTGCAAGGAATCGCTTTAAACTTAGAAGAAGACAATGTTGGGGCTGTAATGCTTGGACGTTCTAATCTTGTGAAAGAAGGAGATACTGTAAAACGTTTGGGTCGTATCGCTTCTGTTAAAATTGGAGAAGGATTAGTTGGACGTGTTATTGATACTTTAGGGAATCCAATTGACGGAAAAGGACCAATTCAAGGTGAATTATACGAAATGCCAATCGAAAGAAAAGCACCTGGTGTAATTTTCCGTCAGCCAGTAACGGAGCCATTGCAAACTGGTATCAAAGCAATCGATGCGATGATTCCTGTTGGTCGTGGACAACGTGAGTTGATTATTGGTGACCGTCAAACGGGAAAAACAACTGTTGCAATTGATACAATTATCAACCAACGTGAATTCTACGACAGAGGAGAGCCTGTTTTTTGTATTTACGTTGCAATTGGACAAAAAGCATCTACTGTTGCTGGAATTGTTAAGAAATTTGAAGATGCAGGAGCAATGGCGTATACGGTAATCGTTGCGGCAAATGCATCCGATCCTGCAACGATGCAGTTTTATGCACCAATGACTGGTGCTGCTGTTGGAGAATTCTTCCGAGATTCAGGTCGTCCTGCATTAATCGTATACGATGATTTATCCAAACAAGCGGTAGCTTACCGTGAAGTTTCTTTGTTACTTCGTCGTCCTCCAGGTCGTGAAGCATATCCTGGTGACGTTTTCTACTTGCATTCCCGTTTATTGGAAAGAGCTGCGAAAATTATTGCAGATGATAAAATAGCATCCCAAATGAATGACTTACCTGAATCCTTGAAAGGAATCGTTAAAGGTGGTGGTTCATTAACAGCGTTGCCAATTATTGAAACGCAAGCAGGTGACGTTTCCGCATATATTCCAACGAATGTTATTTCTATTACAGACGGACAAATATTTTTGGAAAGTGATTTGTTTAACGCAGGTATTCGTCCAGCGATTAATGTTGGTATTTCAGTATCTCGAGTTGGTGGTAATGCACAAATCAAATCGATGAAGAAAGTTGCAGGAACATTAAAATTAGATCAGGCACAATACAGAGAATTGGAAGCGTTTGCTAAATTCGGTTCGGATTTAGATGCTGCAACGAAATCTGTTTTGGATAAAGGGGCACGTAACGTGGAAATCTTGAAGCAAAGAGAAGGAGATCCATACCCGGTAGAAAAGCAAATTGCAATCATCTATGTTGGAACAAAAGGTTTGATACAACGCGTTCCAATTTCCAAAGTAAAAGAATTTGAAAAAGAATTTTTGAATTATTTGGAGGCGAAACATTCGGATGTATTAGTAGCTTTAAAAGCTGGTAAATACACAGACGAAATTACAGATACATTGTCAAAAGTTGCTAAGGAATTAGCGGATAAGTACTAAATTAATTTGGAATCTAGCATTCGGTTTTCATTT
>Ga0208426_1000102_pt1 | contig 15879 bp, 10 predicted proteins | sample DEB19_08_DNA_6_FD_184524 | JGI IMG/M metagenome (GOLD analysis project Ga0208426, IMG submission 184524) | Aqueous microbial communities from the Delaware River and Bay under freshwater to marine salinity gradient to study organic matter... | ecosystem: Environmental > Aquatic > Marine > Coastal...
AATAGACTCCTTTTTTAATTTAGATGGTTATTTCGTTGCACAATAGTGACAACTCATTGTTAACAGGAACAGTTAATTTCGTTGCACAATAGTGACAACTCATTGTTAACAGGAATAGTTAATTTCGTTGCACAATAGTGACAACTCATTGTTAACAGGAATAGTTAATTTCGTTGCACAATAGTGACAACTCATTGAATTAGTGTACACTAATTTCACTAATTCCTTAGAATAGGTTAATTTTCAAAATATGCGTTAGAAATTTTGTTTTCAGCGGATAAATGTAAATTAACCTGCTTTTTCATGAAAAACACCTTCAGAAGATTAATTGTTTTTGGCTTCATTATAAATGTGCTAGTTGTATTAGCTTTAGGCTCCATCTATATTTTTAGAATCACGAAAGAGAGGCAGTTTAAATTTGATCAGGTTTTGGATTGGTCAGCACTTTCTCTTTTTGTTCTTTCTTTTATTTTATTGACGGTAGTTTTTCAGCTAATTTTATCGCAAACTAATGCACGCAATATTTCAGAACAGCTTTTATTGGACAACAAAAAGTTGCTATTGTCTATCATTGACAATACGACTAATCCAATTTCCATAAAAAAAATAAATGGGGAATATTTACTTGTAAATAAGCAATTTGAACAACTTTTCCATATTACAGCGCAGGAAGTAAAAGGAAAAACAGACCATGATTTTTTAGTGAAAGAAATTGCTGATGCGTATAGAAATACGGATTTGGAAGTGTTAAAAGCAGGGAAGGAAATGAAATTTGAGGAAACTATTTCTCAGCCAGACGGCTTACATACGTATATTGCAGTGAAATTTCCGTTGTTCGATATCACGGGTAGAATCTACGCAATAGGTGGGATTTCAACGGATATTTCAGAGCGGAAAGACACGGAAAAGTCCTTGAAGGCAGGTGAAACATTCTTCAACATGTCGATGGATATTTTGATTATTTCCTCCAACGATACATTTGTAAAAGTCAATCCGGCAACACTTAAAACTTTAGGTTATTTGGAATCGGATTTATTGAATAAACCGTTTATGACATTTATTCATCCAGAAGACATAGAAAAAACAAAACAAGAAGTTGTAAAGCTAGAATCGGGAGCAGTTACGGTTAATTTTGAAAATCGATTTTTATGCAAAGACGGGTCCTATAAATGGTTGAACTGGACTACTTTTCCAGATAAAAACACAGGGCTTTTATATTGCGTTGCACGAGATGTTACCGCTCAAAAAAACTACCAAGAATCGTTGCGTGCTGGCGATAATTTTTTCAATATGGCATGGGAAATATTGGTTATTTCCACGAAAGAAAAGTTTATCAAGGTAAATCCTGCATTGATTAGAGTGCTCGGTTACACTGAATCGGAGCTCGTTTCCCGACCATTTATTTCATTTGTCTTTCCAGGCGATTTGGAGGAAACGAAAAAAGAATTGGACGTAATTCACAATGGTACTTCTTCCACAAATATTAAAAGTAGGTGGGTGTGTAAAAATCAAGAAATTAAATGGCTTTCCTGGACGGCGACAATTGATCCGGCAACTAAACTTTTGTATATGGTAGCGCAGGACATTACGGAGAAGATAAAATTGGAAAACGAACAACAAGAAGCGGTAAATCAACTGTATGAAAATGAACAAAAACTCCGATTAATTCTTGAAAACATTAGCGATGGTGTAATTGTAGCCGACACAAATAAAAATGTTTTAATGGCAAACGATATGGCAAATACAATTTTTGGAGTGGAAGAAGACGAAAAGATGACGGCTGATTTCAGTACGTATTTTGATTTGTATTTACCAGACGAAAAAACGGTGTTTCCATCCCAGAATTTACCGATTGATCGCGCGCTAAAAGGAGATGCAACAGACGATATTGATGTCGTTTTTTGGAATCCAGCGGCGCAGGAAAAAAAACGAATGCTCTTGAGTGGGCGACCAATTGTTGACCAGAAAAAAGAGGTGATTGCAGCAGTAATTACCATTAAGGATATTACAAAATACAAGCAATTGGAAGAAGATTTGAAGGAAACGGAAATGAAATACCGCCGATTAATCGGGTTTAAAAAGAATGAAGAATAATTTATTTATCTAAAACTTTAGGAATTCTAAAATAGTCTGAATCTTTCTTTGGGGCATTTTTTAACCCTTCATCTTGCGTAATTGTAACAACCGCAACATCTTCCCGCAATTTATTGTATTCGTCGGTCATAAAAATTAACGGTTCCACATTATCCGTTGGAATTTCACTTAACTTATCCATGAAAGCAATGATATTTTCCATGTCTTGTTGGATTGCTATTTTTTTCTCCCCCTCAAATTCCAATCGGGCAAGATGCGCAATATGTTCCACTGTTTCTAGACTAATTTTCATACGACAAAAGTAAAAAAAAAAGACCAATTTTAAAATTACATTTCCCGCGGTTCTTTCAATTCGGGATATTCTTTCAAAATTGCCGAATTAATGCGCTCGAAGCAAAGCTGCACTAATTCTTCTTCTGATAAATCTTGCACTTGTTCTTTGCTGACATATGGATGAATATAAACACGAGAAGTTCCAGGTCGCGCCAAACCCAAAAAATCTTCCGGATCTGAAAACAACACGTAATTATTCGTAAAAGTTACGGGAACGATTGGAATCGAAAGTGCTTTTGCTAATCTAAAAGCGCCTCTTTTAAATGGAATCATTTGTGGGTTTAATGTGTCGGGAATTCCACCTTCCGGAAAAATCACCAACGACCAACCTTCCTGAACCGCCTTTTTTGCCATGCTGAAAGAAGTTGCTGCCTTCCCGCGATTTTTTCGGTGAACCGGAATATTTAATCCTTTGAAATAGGTCCGAATAATTGGATACTTTAATATTTCACCTTTCCCTAAAAACAGAAATGGATGTTTCGGAAGAATCGAATACATGAAAAAGATATCCAAGTACGAAGTATGGTTTGCAATGATAATGTATGGGCCTTCAGGAACTGGCGAATGGATGATTTTTTTAATCCGATAAAAACAAAAGAACCGCATCATCCAACTCCAGAAAACAAATAGACGGAAGCTGAGCTTTTTCCATTTTTTATTGGAAAGTAAAACTAGAAAAATTGGATAAAGCAGCACTGCGAAAATCGAAAAGATGATTCCCACATAACATTTCCATAAAAGAGATAATATGCCTTTGATTTTCTTCATTAATACTAAAACCAAATCGTTAGCGTCAAAAATACACTTTTCAAAATGGAATAGGTGTTACTCGGGATTTTTTTCCTTGAAAATAACTAAATTCGCATAAATGAAATAAAATTATGGCACGAATTCTTACGGGTATTCAAAGTACTGGAACGCCGCATTTAGGGAATTTGCTTGGAGCAATTATTCCAGCAATTGAATTGGCGAATAAACCGGAAAACGATTCTTTTTTATTTATCGCTGATATGCATTCTTTGACGCTGATAAAAGACGGAACACTTTTGCGTGAAAATACCTACAGTACTGCAGCTGCTTGGTTGGCTTTTGGATTGGATACCGAAAGAGTGGTGTTTTACCGCCAGTCGGACGTTCCTCAAACAACGGAACTTTCTTGGTATTTATGTTGCTTTTTTCCATTCCAGCGCTTGACCTTGGCACATTCGTTTAAAGATAAGTCGGATCGTTTAGAAGATGTCAACGCAGGATTGTTTTCATATCCAATGTTAATGGCTGCCGATATTTTATTGTACGATGCAGAATTTGTTCCTGTTGGAAAAGACCAATTGCAGCACATTGAAATTACACGCGATGTTGCCGCACGTTTCAATCACCAAATGGGAGAAACATTTGTGCTTCCAGAAGCATCTACAGGATCCGATACGATGTATGTTCTCGGTACCGATGGACACAAAATGAGCAAATCAAGAGAAAATGTCATCAATATATTTCTTCCAGAAAAACAGCTGAAAAAACAAATCATGTCCATTCTGACAGATAGCAAGGAATTGGAGGAGCCAAAAGATCCAGAAACGTGTCATATTTTTGCTATTTACAAGCTTCTTGCTTCAGAAAGTGAGTTAGTAGAAATGCAGCAAAAATACCGCGCGGGTGGATATGGTTATGGCCATGCAAAAACAGCGTTATTCGATCTTATTTTGACAAAGTACGCTGCACAGCGCGAACGCTACACCTATTTGATGGAACATAAAACGGAAATAGATCACGCACTTTTGATCGGCGCAGAGAAAGCAACATTAGTTGCGCAATCGGTAATAAAAAGAGTAAGAGTAAAACTAGGCTATTGATTCTTATTTAATTTTAGAGTTGAATTTTTTTTACATTTGTTACCTGATTTTCAGACTAAAAGAAAATATACATGCGCAGTATTTTTATTGTTTTTTCGATTCTTTTTCTTTTAAATGGGTGTGGCTCGGAAGAAAAAATCAACAGCAAAGCGGTTGGTGGAAAATACTATGGTGGCGATTTTAAATTCATGTCTTCCGAAAGGGTAAATAATTTGTTTCCTGCTTCTTCCGTCGATATTTATTCGCAGCGCTTAAATGCTCAGATTTACGAATCCCTGTTGAAATTGGATGTTTCTTCGATGAAAATTGTCCCATCCATTGCGGAATCCTTTGAAATGAGTGAAGATGGAAAAACATATACCTTCAAAATTCGCAAAGGTGTCCGATTTCACGAAGATGAATGTTTCCAAGGTAAACCGAGAGAAGTTACAGCAAAAGATGTAAAATACGCGTTGGAATTTGCTTGTTCTGGCCTTGTATTTAATAAAATGAGTTACCTTTTGGTAAATCGAATTGTTGGAGCGGCAGAATTTTACAAAAAATCAGAGGTAAATTTACCTAAATCCGGCGTTTCCGGAATAAAAGTATTAAATAATAGAACCTTACAAATTAACTTAGATGATCCTTTCATCGGATTCGATAAAATTTTGGCGCATACGAATCTTGGTATTTTTCCAAAAGAAGCTTTTCAAAAGTATGGGGCAGATATCACCAAGAATCCGGTTGGAACAGGCCCGTTTATGCTCGATGTTCTGAATGAAAATGGCGTAACCCTAAAACGCAATAATCAGTACTGGCGAAAAGATAATCTGGGAAATCAGTTGCCCTTTTTAAACAAGATCGTAATGACTTACGTGAAGGATAAAAAAAGTGAAATTTTAGCCTTTAGAAAGAAAGAAATTGATTTGGTGTTAGAAGTTCCAGTGGACTATATTGACAATATTTTGGGAACGTTAAGAGAGGCACAAAATGGAGAAAACGTTAAACACAAAGTTATTTCTACTGCAAGTATGAGTATAAACTACGTTGCGTTTAATTGTGAAAGTGCCGAATTTAGAAATACAGCCGTTCGAAAGGCCTTCAATATGGCAATCAATAGAAATGAAATTGTAGAAAAGTCCTTGTTGGGAGAAGGTTGGGCGGCAAATAATGGATTCGTCCCAAGTATGGATAATTTCGCCAATGGCAAAGTAATTGGGCATTCGTTTAATGTTGTAAAAGCACAACAACTTATCGCGCTAGCAGGATTCCCGAAAGGCAAAGGTTTCCCGGTTTTGGATTTTTATGTGAATGCAATTAAAGGCTCTTCCGTGCATAAAATGTGCATTGGAATAGCGCAACAACTCCAACAAAATCTTAATATTCGTCTAAAAATAAAGCTGTGTTCACTGGAAGAAAGAGAAAAAGCTATCGCTTCTGGAAAGGCAAAAATATGGCGTTCAGGCTGGTTGGCAGATTATTCAGATCCGGAGAATTTTTTAAGTTTATTCTACAGTGGTAAAAACCTAACGAATTCCGCTCAAGTAAATAACTTTAGGTTTCGTAACAAAATATACGATGCTTTATTCGATGCATCTTTAAAAGAATTGGACGAACAAGATCGAAATAATTTGTTGGTAACATGTGACCAGATGATTATCGATGAAGCTCCAATTATGCCGATTATGACAGATGATTTTATGGTGATTATCAATACGCGCATTCGAGATTTTAAAACCAATTCTATGGAAAACCTCGATTTTTCTGAATTATTTATACGCGAGCCCCGTTCACCAAAGAAATAACGATTCTAATGCATTTCAATTCGATGGAAACAATTCAAGTGTAAAGGATATCGCGTACAATTTCAAGCGATTTTTGCACGTCGAATTTTGGAATGTGTAATTTGTAGTAGAGTAGAAGGGTTTCTAACGTTTCGCGTTTTGTTTCCTTCGAAACCCCCTCTGTTTTATTGGAACGTAAAAGTGCTTGAATCAATTCTGCAGCGGCTTCATTGCTAACAATTTCGCCTCTTCTTTCATGATCTGAAAATTCACCATCCTGTAGGTAAAAATATTTTTTATTTACTACTTCCAAACTTGGATCGATGCCCATGTGTTCTGCAAATTGCAGCAAGAATTTTAGTGCAAAAAGCGAAACTTCTTCCTCAGTATCCAATAAAATAATCTGTTGTTCCACGAAATAAAAGAGTCTTGGATCCGATTGATCGGTTTGCAAGCATTGCTTTAAAACATCTCCGATAAAAAATGCGATAGTAGATTTGAAAGGGTTTCCGGTTAATTGATGCAGCATCTGGTACGGCTGAACATTCGTAACTTTGCCTAAATCGCTGTCCGGGCGGTGGTAGTAATTAATTTCACTTAAGGAAAGCGGAAATAACCCCGAAGGCTTTTTTTTTCCTCCTTGAAAAATAAATTTTTGAAGTCCATTACGAAGCGTATAGAAAGTGACAATTAAACTGCTTTCTGAGAAATGGATGCGGTGCAAAAAAATTGCTTTATCGGTTTCTTTCACGAATTAAATCTAATGAACCACCAATACTTTTCCAACTTTCCGACCTTTCCCTTCGTTTGCTGCTGTCCAGATGAGGTAAACACCTGTAGCCACTTTTTCTCCAGATAGCGTTTTACCATTCCATGTTGCCGTTCCACCATTGGAAGTTGTTTGGTAAACTAAATTTCCGGCGATATCCGTAATTTTCACATCGGAGTTGTAGCGAATTCCTTGAATGGTAATCGGGCCCTCAAAATCCGGATGTGCTGGATTTGGGAAGACGGAAACATTGGAATATTCCGAATCTTCGTAGCTCGCATCGGTTCGGTAAGAAACCAACCCTTTGTCGGTAATAATGAATAATTCTCCGGAGGACTGATTCAGTTTCAAGTCGATGATTGTATTGGAAATTAGGGGCGAATTCTCTGTTGTGAATTGTTGTAAAATGGTTTGTCCATCTGGCGAAAGCAAAAGAATTCCTGAATTTGCCGTTCCAAACCATTTGCGATTTCCGCCATCTACCTCAATATCCGTGATGTTTGTGTTTCCAAGCACGTATTCAACATTTCCTTCGTATTCCAGCTTAATTCTTTGCGCGTTATATTCACCAGATTCTGCATCGAAGGCGTTAGCGGAGTTGTAAAGAATGGCAAAACCATTATCCGTTCCAATCCATATTTCGTTGTCAAAATCTACTGCCAAAGCATTTATGGTATTGGATGGTAAAGCGCCAGTATTTTCATTTGTGTTTAAATTTACTTGTTTATCATCCGCAGGATTGCTGATCGAATTATTGTCGTTGTAGCCGAATAAACCGCCATTTTCAATTGCAAACCATTTGTTTCCATTATAGTCTACAACCATTTTTTTGGATAATTTATTTTTAGCTGCGTTACTGCATTCGAAGGAATACCATGTTCCATCCTTTGCAAGTACTTTTAATGGCTTTTCTGCATACCCATTCAGCACCCAAAGATTTCCCTCGGTATCGTACTTTACAGCTGTTACCATTGCTGAAGTAGCACCAGTTTCTGTAAATTCTAAAGGAGAATTATTGGGTGTAAAAGTGTCCGTTACCAAAGCGTTATTCTCGATTATAGAAACGGGAATCTGTGAAAATGTTCCCACTGCAATGCGTTCAGTATTGGTTGGATCGATAGAAACAGTCAAAAAATCCCAGATATTTTGATTGTTCCAAAGTGGCATGTTATCCTTGTCGAATAAAGACCATTTTTCATCCTCAAACACATAAACCCCAGCGGTATTGTAGGTCGCTTCGATGGAGGATAATCCACCGCTTGCAAATACCATTTTGCCGGCTTCCCAATCCATCGAATAAAATGCTTTTTTTGGCGGACCGTCAAAGGAAATTAGCTCGGAGGAATATTCATTTGCATAACGAACGAGTCCAATTTCATTATCAGCAATCCATAAATTTCCATCGTATGCAACTGAAGCTGACGGTTTTGGCACTCCGCCAAACGAATACGTGTTAGCGACAAGGTGGTAGGAATAGTCTGTATTGTATACAAATACACCACCAGCGATTTGCAAGGCCAATTTTCCATTTTGATTGCTTATGGAGAAAATCTCCATAGAAAAAGGTTCGTTATTTACCAACTCCAATCCTGCTGTTTTAATTTTAAATACAGAATCTTCGCCGTAGTTAACTTTACTGTATAAAACGAATAGATCGTTACCAACAAATTCAATTTCTTTGTAATTATCTGTCGTTGTTAAAGTTGCCAATCTGCTATCAATACTCCATTCACTTGGATCTGCCAAAGCAAAATTCCCAATATTTCCAGCAAACATTCGAGTTGCTGTAAGCGCGAAAACAGTATCGTTTTTGAATGCCAAATCTAAAATTGGATCGTTACCGTTTGTTGGATACCATGTGTCTTTTACTTCATTTTTAATAGGATCAATCGTGACAATTGAAAATCCAGTTGCCAAGTAGATATAATTCCCATAACTAACAATTTTGTTGATTTTTTTAGATCCTGGTATTTGCGCTAGCTTGATTGCTGGGATATTGGTAATTCTATTGTCTTGGATTTTATCTAAATTTCCGTTATCGTATCCGATATACAGCGTTTTTCTGGAATCATCAAAAGTCAAACATGTTAAATTAATATCTGACAAGCCATTTACCGCATTAAGTGTGCTGGTTTCATTGGCATTCGGATCATATTCTAGCAAACCATTTTCGAAGGCAGCATAAACTAAACCGTTTCCCGCAACAATATCGATTGCTTTCCGTGCTGGAACATGCAAGCGCCATTGTCCAGTGCCAATTTGTCCAGTGGCAGTATACGAGAGTATTAAAAAAAGGAATAACCGCATGTTTTTTTCTTAGTCGTGTATCTAACGAACGATTGTCAAATTTATTTGAATCTAAACGATTTCACAACTAATTCCACAATGTATTTGTTCTTTTGTGCAGTTGGTCGTACATTTGTACCTCAGACGAAGAATTATTCGTTTGAGTGCGGTGGAGAAAATATGTTCTTTTAATGTAGAATTATTCCTCACCAAAAAAAGGCTCCGTGGCGCAATTATCCAAAAAAGGATTTGCACCACTCACCAAAAAAAAGGCTCCGTGGCGCAATCATCCAAAAAGGGATTTGCACCACTCGCCAAAAAAAGGCTCCGTGGCGCAATTGAATAGCGCACTGGATTTCGGCTCCAGCGGTTATAGGTTTGAATCCTATCGGAGTCACAAAAGGAACCCCAACTTTTAAAAGTCGGGGTTTTTTATTTTACAGCATGTTCGAAATATCTTATGAAAAACGCTGGCGAATGAAAAACGGAGAACTGCGAGAGCGGTTCGGGGTTCTATGCTTGTTAGGAACAAACGTGGCAAGGATGTAATGGATCAAAATTAAAGGTCAAAAAGGTCAAACTTGGTTTCAACCATTTTTTAAAAAACGATAAGTTGTTAAATCGGTAACTTATATTTACGAGTAAGCGATGCAAGTAAACTTTGAATGTTTAAAATCAAACACCATTTTTTGAGAGAAAACACATGGCAGATTCAACAACTAAAAGCAAGTTTTTTTGTAATTATTCGAGAAAAGAAATTACACAAATAATTTTTTACAATTAAGAACCTTTGTTATCAACATTTCTTGTTGCGGAAAAAACTTGAATTTCAAAAAAACTTACCCTAATTTGATTTTTATGTTAAATCTTTTTTTTAATCTCTATTAATTAAAGGGATAATCAATTATTTTTGAATTGTTTAATACATTTTAGCTTCCCTAAGTCTTAATTTCTATTTTGTTAGGATATTTTAATTAACTAGTTTTGCGGAAAATAAAGTGAAAACGATTTCCATGAAGGCTTATTTTGTAACAACCATTTTTATGTTTGTTTTTATTAGAACATTTTTTGCGCAAGTTGGAATTGGCACTGCCACACCGGACAATTCCGCTATGTTAGAGGTCGCTTCCAACTCGAAAGGATTTTTACTTCCACGTATGACTTCCATTCAAAGACTAGCAGTTACCGCTCCACAGGCAGGATTGCAAGTTTACGACACGAATACAAATTCTATCTGGTATTTCAATGGTTCATACTGGGTAGATACCCAAGCTATGGCTTCAATTGGTGACGTGAAATCAGGAATCCAAACAGCAGATCATAATGGATGGATCAAGTTGGATGGGCGCTTGCTGAGCTCCTTGTCCGCAGCACAACAAATAAAAGCTTCAACGTTAGGTCTATCCTCAAACTTACCTAATGCTTCCGAGGCTTATTTGGTGCAAAATGGTGGCGGAATGGGAATTGTTTCTGGTGCGAATACAACAACAATAGCACAAACAAATTTGCCGAATGTTAGTTTTACTGGGATAGCCGCCTCAGCTGGAAATCACACGCATGTAATAGATCCTGCAGCCGTAAATAGTTCAAGTGACGGTAATCATGCACACACTACAGACCCCGCAGCAATTAACACAACCGCAGGAGGCGACCATAACCATCAAATCGGAAGAAGATTGAATGAAGACAATGGCGCATATGATCCAGGTAACGGTCACGCTTGGGAAAACTCAGCAGTAACTACAGATAGATCTTATGTAGGATCATTTAATACTTCTACTAACGGAAATCATACACATGTTGTGGATGTTCCTTCTACAACTTCGTCTACTAATGGCACTCATGCTCATATAGTTGATATTGCGGCAACAACATCAACAACAGATGGAACGCACCTCCATTCTGTTTCTGTTTCATCCGGTGGTTCAGGAATTCCAATAAATGTTGCTCCCAAAAGTCTATCTGTTAATATGTTTATTTACTTAGGCTTATAGCCTTACAATAATTTAATTTAAATGAAAATTTATTTCCCTGTTTTTCTATTTTTAATTGTATCCAATCTTGGAATTTCTCAAGTAGGTATTGGAACGAGCAATCCAGACAATTCCGCAATTCTAGATTTGAGCGCAACCAACAAGGGGGTTCTCTTTCCGCGTTTAACAAGCATTCAACGAAACGCAATTTCCGCACCCGCATCAGGTTTGCATGTTTTTGATATAACATTTAACTCTTTGTGGTTTTATGATGGTGTAAATTGGATCAATTATGCTTCGCAATCAAAATTAGGTGACGTGAAAAGTGGTATTCAAACCATTGATCACGAAGGTTGGATTAAATTGGATGGTCGATTGATTTCTACTTTGAGTGTGACCCAGCAATCTGCAGCTACTGCAATGGGATTATCTGGGAATTTACCAAATGCTTCTAATGCTTATTTGGTTCAAAATGGCGGAGGAATGGGTGCTGTTTCAGGTGCCAATACAACTACTTTAGCACAAACGAATTTGCCGAATGTGAATTTCACAGGAACGGCTGCTTCGGCAGGTGATCATGCACACGTTACAGATCCAGCAACAGTTTCCTCTACTTCAAATGGCGATCACAATCATACGATCGATCCCGCAGCTATTTCTTCAAGCTCAGATGGTAACCACGCTCATACTACTGACCCTTCAGCGGTTTGGTCGAGTACCGATGGAAATCACGCACACAATTTAAATATGGTAAGTAAGGATGATGGTAATTTTTCAAACCAACCAGGACAATATCCAACAGGTGATGCCAATTATGGTTATGGATCGAATCATTTTATCGCTACAGAAGGAAATGGAAATCACGCGCACACTGTAGATATTCCAGCCACAACATCAACCACCAATGGTAATCACTCACATACTGTTGATGTTCCATCCACAACATCCAGTAGCACTGGAACCCATGCACATTCTGTAGATATCTTAGCTACAACTTCCACAACTGCAGGAGTACATACACATGCTGTTACTGTTGCTTCTGGCGGTTCTGCAACACCGATCAATATCGCACCGAAAAGTTTGTCGGTGAATATGTTTATCTATCTAGGTCTATAATACAAGTCATCTAATCAATCACAATGAAAAAAATTATTTACACACTATTGTTTTTCTCTTTTTGTAACAATGGACTAACACAGGTTGGTATTGGAACAAACACACCTGACAATTCAGCAATGTTAGAGGTGCAATCTACTCAGAAAGGAATACTTTTTCCACGAATGACAAGCATTCAACGTACGAGTATTTCCTCTCCCGTTTCTGGATTGTACGTTTACGATACTAATACTAAATCATTGTGGCATTTTAACGGTACGGTTTGGGTAAATACAGTTTCTGAAGCCAGTTTAGGAGATGTAAAATCCGGTTTTCAAACGGCTGATCATTCAGGTTGGATGAAACTGGACGGAAGAGCTGTAAGTACATTGAATGCTACACAGCAAGCTGTGGCTGTTTCGCTTGGGTTTACAACGAATTTACCAAATGCAACTTCAGCCTACCTGGTGCAGGAATCTACCGGTCTAGGAACTGTTTCAGGAACGAATACAACGACTTTAACCCAGGCCGATTTACCGAATGTTAATTTTACGGGTACAGCGGCAAGTGCAGGTAGTCATTCGCACACCGGTACAACAAACACGAGTGGATCGCATGCGCACAGTATTAATGATCCTGGTCATACGCATTCACAGTGGACAAATAATGACGATTTTAATAATAGTGGGGGAAATCCACCGGGTTTTACCGGAGACTCTGCAGGTTTCCGAACATGGTCTAATATCTACGCATCTACAACCGGAATTTCTATAAATAATAATGGGGATCACAGTCATACCGTTACTACAAATGCCAATGGTGATCACACCCACAGTGTATCCGTTTCCTCCGGTGGTTCTGCAACTCCAATTGATATTTCTCCTAAAAGCCTAGTGGTTAACATGTTCGTTTACCTTGGACTATAAGATTACATTATGAAAAGATTAATTACACTATTATTTTTCACGCCTCTTTTAGCGAATTCCCAGAGTTTTGTTTCTACTGGTAATGAGATAATACATGTTCAACCGGGGACGAGTTTTTCTTCTGTAGATGGATATAAAATGGCTGGTGCAGGCACCAATACTTTATCCAAACAACAAGGTTCCAATTTTTACAATGTGGATCCAGCTAGTCATCGAATTTTGGTTACTAATCCAAATGCTAGAGTCGAAATTCGAAACTTGGGTAATACGCAAATCGCGAATTACTATTTGGATGTTGATTTTGCAGCAACTCGAGTTGTAGCGGATTTACGTATTCAAAACACGAATAGTTCTGCGACCTACAAAGTAGGTTTGAAACAAACTGCGCATATTGGATTTAATGATATTCCGGTTGAATGGAGTATCACTAGAAATGGAGCTACTGCAACAGATGTTCACAACCTTGTATTTACATGGGGAAATGAATTGGAAACAACACAAATACCTGTTAAGCGACTGTTTAGGTTCGATACGGGTATTAACGGTTGGGTGCAATTGCCTGCAGCTAATACTTCCGTGGACGAATTCAACAAAACATTGGTTTACTCTGGTTTTGAAGGTGGATTGACAAATACACGATACATGATTGCCCAAGCGCTTTCAGATGTGACGTTCACGAGTAGCCTCTTGCCATTTAATTGGTGCGCCGGAACGGCAAGTAATGTGCAGAGTTTTTCTGTTCAAGGATCTAACTTGACACAAGCACTTACAGTAACTGCTCCTGCAAATTTTGAGATTTCATTAATTCCGCAAGGTCCTTTTTCTTCTACGATTACTTTAAACCCTATTTCATTTAACGTTCAACCAACAGTAATCTATATTCGTGTTGCTCAATCTGCTTCAACTACAGGTGTTTTTGATTTAATTGCGATTAGTACCGTAGTGTTTTATAATTTAATTTCGGATACCCTTCAACTTACGATAAATGCAGACAATACCAATCCAACGATTACGGCACCAGCAGCCTTAACGGTTTCAGCGAATGCAGCTTGTGGTGCAGTGATTTCAAACTTAGGAAATACGGTAACGGCAGACAACTGCACGGTTGCAAGTGTTACCAACAATGCACCAGTAACGTTCCCATTAGGCGCAACAACTGTGACATGGACGGTAACGGATGGCGCAGGGCACACAGCAACAGCAACGCAAGTTGTTACTGTAATTGACAATACAAATCCAACGATTACTGCACCTGCAAACATTTTAGCTTCGGCAAATGCAAATTGTTTAGCAACGGGAGTTGTTTTAGGAACACCAATAACAGCAGATAACTGTGGTGTAGCAAGTGTTACCAACAATGCACCAGCAACGTTCGCGCTTGGTACAACAACTGTCACATGGACGGTAACAGATAATGCAGGTCATACCACAACAGCAACACAAACGGTAACGGTTACCGATACGCAGGCACCTGCAGTTACAGCACCTTTAGCTGTAGTAGTAAGTGCAAACAGTTCTTGTGTAGCCTTCAACGTAGCACTTGGCTTGCCAACAGCAACAGACAACTGTGCGGTTACAAGTATTACCAACAATGCACCAAGTGTTTTTGCATTAGGATCAACAACGGTAACCTGGACAATTAAAGATGCTAGTGGCAACACAACAACTGTAACGCAATTGGTAACGGTAAACGATAATACCAATCCAACGATTACGGCACCAGCAGCCTTAACGGTTTCAGCGAATGCAGCTTGTGGTGCAGTGATTTCAAACTTAGGAAATACGGTAACGGCAGACAACTGCACGGTTGCAAGTGTTACCAACAATGCACCAGTAACGTTCCCATTAGGCGCAACAACTGTGACATGGACGGTAACGGATGGCGCAGGGCACACAGCAACAGCAACGCAAGTTGTTACTGTAATTGACAATACAAATCCAACGATTACTGCACCTGCAAACATTTTAGCTTCGGCAAATGGATCTTGTGTAGCAACGGGAGTTGTTTTAGGAACACCAATAACAGCAGATAACTGTGGTGTAGCAAGTGTTACCAACAATGCACCAGCAACGTTCGCGCTTGGTACAACAACTGTCACTTGGACGGTAACAGATAATGCAGGTCATACCACAACAGCAACACAAACGGTAACGGTTACCGATACGCAGGCACCTGCAGTTACAGCCCCAGCAGACGTTGTTACTTTTACTAATTCGGGATGTGAAGCGATAGGTGTATCGTTGGGTACAGTTACGGCGTCAGATAATTGTGTGGTTGAATATATTCAAAATGATGCTCCAATGATTTATCCTCTTGGAAACACTACGGTAACGTGGACAGTAAATGATGCTTCTGGAAACACAACAGTTGTGACGCAAGTGGTTACTGTTCTAGACAATGTTTTACCACTAATTATTGCCCCAATGAATCAAGAAGTTATTTCTAATTCAGGATGTGATGCAACAGGGGTGAATTTAGGAACTCCAATAACTTCAGATAATTGTGGTGTAGCAAGTGTTACCAACAACGCTCCAGCAACATTCCCGCTAGGAGCAACAATTGTGACATGGACGGTAACAGATAATTCTGGTAATATTGCTAGTGCAACACAAACTGTTGTTGTTGTGGATCTGGTTTCGCCAACTGCGGTTTTAACGGATATCACCATTACACTGCCAATTGGTTCCAATGCAACAATTGATGCTTCTATGATTGATGCTGGATCTTTTGATAATTGCGGAGCGGTAACGTTCCAATTATCTCAAACAAGCTTCGGTTGTGAACATATC
>Ga0208426_1000104_pt1 | contig 15441 bp, 12 predicted proteins | sample DEB19_08_DNA_6_FD_184524 | JGI IMG/M metagenome (GOLD analysis project Ga0208426, IMG submission 184524) | Aqueous microbial communities from the Delaware River and Bay under freshwater to marine salinity gradient to study organic matter... | ecosystem: Environmental > Aquatic > Marine > Coastal...
ATTTGGTATCCACCAGCATAAATGGGAACAAATCCTGAATCTTCTTGAAGTTGCTTAAAGTAGTTGCACAAAAACTTTTCCTCAACACAAGTCAAAAAGGAAGTTACCAGAGCTTTCGGCTTTTGCTTTTTGAGGCATTCTTTTAAAGAATCGTAGGGTAAACTTTGGCCAAGGTAAATAGTATCTATTCCTTTTTTACGCAAAACATAGTGATAGAAAAGTAAACTGATTTCATGCCATTCGTGCTCAGGTAGAAAAAGCATTATTGGTTCAGTTGTTTTTTGAGGAACAGGTAATTTATCAATTTCAGAAATTACTTTTTGACGAATGAGATTGGAAATAAAATGTTCCTGAGCAGCATCTATTGACCCAACAAGCCACATTACACCAATCCTATCTAAAAAAGGTACAAGAGTATGAATAAATGTTTCTTCCAGACTTTTGGCATCTATCAGATTCTGAAGTGTAGCTTTAAATAATCCTTCATTTAATTCAATTAAGGAAAGAATTAATTTTTCTGTACTGCTATCTATAGATTTTTCCGCTCTTATTTTCCAGACTTTCTGAAAAATTTGCTCCGAATTCATTTCTGCAATTTTGGAAATTTTAAGGCCGTTTTTATTTAATAAAGCAATATTCAATAAGATGGATAACTCGTTATCATTGTATGTACGTATCAAAGTATCTGTTCTTTCAGGCGTTATTAAGCCATATCTTTTCTCCCAAATACGTATGGTATGTGCCTTAATTCCTGTTAATGTTTCCAAATCTTTAATCTTGTATTCTGCCATTTTCTTCTTTTATTCCATAACTGATTTCTTTCGGTTTTTAATAATAAAGAAATGCAAGTACAGAGCTTAAACAATTCATGTAGCATTTTGTTTAGCAAATACGACATAAAATCCTTTATATTTGTTCAAAATCGAAAAACAACGTATTCATTAAGAAATAGTTGAATTAATAGTATGGTTATCAAACAACTTTTCATTTTCTTCTGCTTCATCGCATTTTTTCTCTCCTCTTGCGATACTTCCACCAAAAGTAAAAATGCAGAAACCAACAATCTAATTGACGAAGACGATTATTATGAATTTAATAGAGTAAGTTTAGAGGAATATGGAATTCCAGCTTCAATTATGCTGCCAAATGAAACTGCAAATATTGGCGCCTCAACATTAGTGGAAGTTTTGCACAAAGAAGGAGATTTTCTATGGGATATTCTTGTTGGACCAAACTTTAGCATGCACATTGAGGATTTTGGGGACAGAATAAATATGGTAGAAAATAAACGACAAGAATTAGAGGTGGAAAATTTGTTTCGAGTAGAATATCTTTTGAAAGAAAAAGATCTGATTATTTACAAAAAAACACTCATTGTTAAAGGTTCAACCAAGGCTTCCCCAAAGGTTGGCGTTGAGCATAAATCGTTCCATGTGTACGGTCAAAAAATAAGTAAAGGAATAACCTACGAATTAAGAAGTCAGGATTCGGGAAGTTCTTTAGAAATAATCAATCTCATGGCCAATTCTATCAAGTCTTTCAAAACAGTAGAATAATAAAGTTTTAAAACGGATTTCGAAGGGAGCAACCTTTTTTTTTGATTATTTTTGTAGCAATGGAATTAAATCGCGAAAGTTTACTAGAAGTCTTGGGGTCTATTATGGAGCCAGACCTAAAAAAAGATATTGTTTCCCTCAATTTGGTCGAGGAAATTGCTATAAATGAATCTACTATAGATTTACTTGTGAACGTATCCAATCCTGCAATGCATGCTCGTAAAAGAATGCAGGAAGCAATTGAATTCAATTTAAAGCGCGTTTTTGGAAATGAAATCATTGTAAACTGCACTGTTAAAGGTATTCCAGCAGAGTCAAAAAAAATCCGACGAAAAATCTTACCCGAAGTTAAACATATCATTGCAATTGCTTCCGGAAAAGGTGGAGTTGGAAAATCTACTGTTACAGCAAATATTGCCGGTGGTTTAACAAAAGCAGGCTACAGAGTTGGAATCGTTGATGCCGATATTTACGGTCCTTCCATCCCAACGATGTTTGATGTGGTGAAGGAACGACCAACAATGATTGATGTAGAAGGAACACCCCGGATTAGTCCAGTAATGAGTTTTGGAATCAAAATGCTTTCGATTGGCTTTTTTACGGAACAAGACAATGCGGTTGTTTGGCGTGGACCGATGGCTGCCAAAGCATTAACGCAAATGTTTACGGATGCGCATTGGGGCGAACTAGATTACTTATTGATTGATCTTCCTCCTGGAACTGGTGATATTCATTTATCGCTAGTGCAAACCGTTCCTTTGGATGGAGTTGTAATAGTTTCTACGCCACAGGAAGTGGCCTTGGCAGATGCTAGAAGAGGCGTAAATATGTTTCAAATGGAATCGATTAACGTTCCAGTTGTTGGGATTGTTGAAAATATGGCCTGGTTTACTCCAGCAGAATTACCGGAAAATAAATACTTTATTTTTGGTCGGGATGGCGCTAAAAATTTAGCGGAAGGAATGAATGTTCCATTTTTAGGGCATATTCCTTTGGTTCAAAGTGTACGGGAAGCTGGAGATGCAGGAAGACCTGCTGTTTTTCAGGAAAACACACCTTCTTCCATTGCTTTTGAAAATTTAGTAACTACGTTTGTGGAAAATGTGAATATAGTGCAAAAACGCGCAAATCTCAAGGTATAATGATAGTGTTGAACAAAGAAGAATTGTCGGTCAAAATTAATGCTGCTATTGAACAGTTGCGTCCGTTTTTACATGCAGATGGCGGAGATATGGAATTAGTGGAAATAACAGATGAGGCGATTGTTAAAGTTCGTCTACTTGGAGCATGCAGCGATTGCACAATGAGTGTAATGACGCTAAAAGCTGGTTTGGAGGAAGCAATTAAAAAGGTTGCTCCGGAAGTTGTCTCTGTTGAAGCTGTAGATTCTCCAAGTCTTGTTTAAGGAAATAACGTGTAATTATCTATCAAAATAAACCTGATTATTCTTATTTCAGTCGGTGAATTGATCTTAATTAATGAATCCAATATATACTTTTTTAAACCTAATTTCCCTTTTAATCAAGGTCAAATTACGACAGTTGACAAATACAGTTATTTTTCTCTAGTAAATCAGTTTGTTCAAACAGGAAACTGGGCAGAAAATTCTCTTGGTGCAAAAGCATATATGCGCTCGCCAGGCTATGGACTAATCTATTTAATAGCTCAGGCAATAGGTGGTTCAAATGTCTTTTTATTTTTGAAAATAATTCAAATTCTTCTATTTGCAGAAGTGTGTTTATCTTCTCCAAGATTCTCCAGACGCTGAAATTGTCAGTTTTAGTGGAATATTCGCACCGTTTATATTACTGGTGAATGGCTCGGTTTGAATCCAATCTATTCAAAAAACAATAATTCTTTGTGCCGAGAACCACACAAAGAAATAACGGATTTATTTCGTGTTTGTTAATACGGCGGGAATTAATTTCATTCTACTATGGCTTTGCTCTCAAAAGATAAAAACGAATTTAACAACACAATCTTTTCCGAAAACGATTCCAATCTCCTTCCTTTTTTAAGTCTCTTTTTTATCTATTTATTGGTTTGTCTGTATCAAATGCTTCAACTTAGAACAAAAAAAAGCCACTCATAGAGCAGCTTTCTTTTACTTATTGAATATTGAATTATTTTGCAGCTGCATAGTTTTTAGCAACAACTTCCCAATTAATTACATTAAAAAATGCGTTAATATAATCAGGACGACGATTCTGGTAATGCAAGTAATATGCGTGTTCCCAAACATCCATTGCAAGAATTGCAGTTCCACTACAACCAACTCCCATTAATGGATTGTCTTGGTTTGGTGTTGAACAAATTTCTAATTTCCCGTCTGTCAAACATAGCCATGCCCAGCCAGAACCAAATCGTGTTAATCCAGCTTTCGCAAATTCATCTTTGAAAGCTTGAAATGAACCAAATGCAGAAACAATTGCTTCGGCTAGTTCACCTGTAGGCTCGCCTCCAGCATTTGGAGCCATGATTTCCCAAAACAAATTGTGATTCCAGAATCCACCGCCATTATTTCTAACCGCCGGTTTATCCATGCAATTTTTTAAGATTTCTTCAATAGATTTTCCTTCTAAATCTGTTCCTGCAATTGCAGCATTTAAATTTGTGATGTAAGCTTGGTGATGTTTTGTATGGTGTATTTCCATTGTGCGTGCGTCAATGTATGGTTCCAATGCATCGTAAGCATAAGGTAAATTTGGTAATTCGAAAGCCATGTCTTTTGTTTTTTAAAAGTTAATACTTGTCATTCTATTAGCTTCAAAAATAGAAATAATATGCAAGACTTCCAATCTATAAATGGAAGTTTGAAGCGACTAATGTTTTTGGGAAAGATTTAGTGCAAAAAGTTTTTATTGTATTTTTAGTTTCTAAATTCTTCTAAGATGCTGAAAATCATTACTACTATAGCTCTTTTATTGAGCTTCCACGCAAATTCTCAAATTTGTACAATTGATTATTCCCAAACACAAACAGGAATTTATCCAGACACCTTACCAACTGGAAATGCTGGACTTCCTTACAATAGAAATATTACATTTGTGATGCCGTTGGATACATTGGGATATGATTTCACAAATTTTTATATTCTTTCAGTTTCCCTTCCCGTTGGTTTGAGCTAGGGATGCAACTTCAAATCTGCAATTGGATATAAGTGATGTCCCAGATGGTTATTTTCTGCTTCAAATGGTCAAAGGCAACAGAATTTGGTTCAAAAAATTAATTGTTAATTAAGAAATCTCTGTAAAGCGTCCAATACAGAGAGAAAGAAATTTCTCTGTTTTTGAATGGTACGTTTGTGCGTTCTAATTTTTCTGGTACTTCTTGCTGTATTTTTGATAAAGCTCTTTTTGGAAATTATCAGTCGACATAAATTTTCCTCGAATTAGTGCAAGACTAACTTCGTTGGTGCGCATATCCAGCGCATTCCCATTTGAAACGAAAAGCGTTGCGGACTTGCCTTCCTCAATACTTCCAAAATTTTTATCTATTCCAACAATTTCGCAAACGCTCAAGGAAATACTTCTAATTGCCTCTTCTTCTGTTAATCCGTAGGCCATTGCTGTTCCTGCTTGGAACGGTAAATTTCTAGCGTTCATTGTTTCCATATCTCCAGCATTCTGTAAGCAAAATTGAACGCCCGCTTTTTGAAGTAAAAATGGCAATCGATAGGGTAAATCAACGGCATCTTCTTCATTTTCAGGCAAACTATGTGTTCGAACAAGCATAACAGGAATCTTAGAATCCTTCAGTTTATCTCCCAATAAATGACTATCATATCCGCCAACTATTACAGCAAATGGTAATTTAAAATGAATTGAAAAATCAACAATATCCAATAATTGCTGCAATTCATCTGCATGGAAATAAACGCGCTTGGTGTTGTTAAAGCAATCTACCATCGCGTCTAAACGTTGGTCATTTTGTTCTGATTTGCGTATGTTAGAATAGGTTTTTGCCAATTCAAAAAATTGATAAAGAGATTGTTTTTGTTGGTCGTAATTTTCATTCCGTTTTTTTCCACTCGGTTCAGCCCACCAACCTCCACCATCAACACTTGCCGGCCAGTTGACATGAATACCATCGTCTTGCAGAATTGTTGCATCTTCCCAATTCCAACCATCCAAAGCTAAAATAGAAGATGTTCCAGAAATGTCGCCTCCTCGCGGCGTTGCTTGACTCAACAACACGCCATTTGTTCGAACGGTGCTAATCACCTTGGATTCTACATTAAAAGCGATTTGAGAACGAATGTGTGGATTGTATTGTCCAACTTCATTGAAATCCCTTGTCGCACGAATTGCATCTATTTCCGTTAATCCCAACGTTGAATTTGGCGCAATGAATCCAGGATAAATATGTTGTCCTTTCACATCAATAATAGTATCCCATTCTGATTGCACAAATGTATAGGCTAATGCATTGCGCACCAAAGCTATTTTCCCATCGCGAACGCCAACCAATGCGCTTTCTATTACTTCGCCATTTCCAATATGTAAGTAACCGTTCAAAATAAGGCAGCTTTTGGATTGCTGACCAATACTCGGAAATACAAAAAGAATCAATAGTAGTGTGTAAATTATTTTCATATCGTTTTATTTAATGGCTGTTTTGTTCTTCAGATCCTTCTTCTCCTAATGTGTCGCAATGAAAATGCTTCGTTCTGCGTTTAAAGAATGGCTTGCTTTCCTCTCCTTTTTCATTTGATTCTAGCATTTTTGTCACAATTCTTGCGCGTTCTTTTTGATTTTGAATGCGCATCTCAGCATCGCGATTCGCATCGTATAGTATTTTCCCATCTACCATGGTGATTTCCACTTTTGCCAGAATGTCCAATGGATTTGCGCTCCAAAGAACAATGTCCGCATCTTTCCCAACTTTTAAACTCCCCATTCTTTCGTCTAGGTGCAGAAGTTTAGCCGGATTTAACGTTACCATTTTCCAAGCGTTTTCTTCTGACATTCCACCGTATTTCACGGATTTTGCTGCTTCCTGATTCAAACGTCTACCCATTTCGGCATCGTCAGAATTAATTGCAACTACAACTCCCAAATCGTGCATCATTGCGGCATTATATGGAATTGCATCATTTACTTCAAACTTATACGCCCACCAATCGGAGAAAGTCGAACCGCCAGCGCCATGTTTCAGCATCTTATCTGCTAATTTATATCCTTCCAAAATATGGGTGAAGGTATTGATGCGGAAATGCATGGAATCTGCAAGATGCATGAGCATGTTAATTTCAGATTGAACGTAGGAATGACAAGTAATAAATCGTTCCGAACGCAAAATTTCCGACAAAACTTCCAATTCCAAATCTTTTCGAGGTTTTAATATTCCTTCTTTTTTGCTGTAGGAATAAGTGTCCCACTCTTTTTGATAAGCTATTGCACGAGCAAAACCGTCGTAGAAAACTTGTTCAACGCCCATTCGCGTTTGAGGAAAACGCACGGAATTATAATCTCCCCAATTTGCTTGTTTAACATTTTCACCCAGCGCACATTTGATGAATTTTGGTGCGTTGACTATCAACATTTCTTCTGGAGAGTGTCCCCATTTCAATTTGATAAGTGCAGATTGTCCTCCAATTGGGTTTGCAGAACCATGTAATAATTGCGCTGCTGTAACGCCACCTGAAAGTTGTCTGTAAATATTAATATCGTCGGGATGCACAACATCTGCAATACTCACTTCTGCTGTGATTGCTTGTCCAGCTTCATTTACGCCTTTTGAAATTGCAATGTGTGAATGTTCGTCAATTATCCCTGAAGTAAGGTGTTTTCCTTTCGCGTCAACAACTTTTGCACCGGCGGGGATAGTGAAATTACCTTTTCCAACAAATGAAATTTTACCATCGCTAACGATTACGGTTGCATCTTCTAAAATTCCACTTTGCTCGTTGGTCCACACAGTAGCATTTCGAAAAACTGTTGTTTCGGCTTTTGGTAATTGTTGGAATCCATACGCCATATTTGGAAACCATAATTTCTCCGAATAGGAAGTGTCGCTTTTAGGTGTTTCTATTTCTTTTTTCTTTTGATCCGGCTTTTGATTGCGCACGGCAGACCATTTTACCCATTTACCAGTAGGCAACATTCCGTCACCTTCAAAAACTCCAAATTTACTATTGACTTTTGCATGCAATGTAACGCTGCCATTCCAATTGTTGTCATCTAGGTTGAATTGAAGGGTAATATCATCGCCAATTAAATTCACGTAAACTTTTGGGGTTAGCGTATCGCGAATAACGCGTCCTTTTTTTCCGTCTTCTCTTTCTCGGATCGTTTGAATTTTCCCGCTAAATTTTCCGTCCTCTGCAGTTATCTCCAGCGGAAATTGCTTGCCATCTAACAAAATATTGTATTTCCCTGCTACATCTTGTTTTGAAACATTTTCCACCATATGCGGTGTCCCAAGCAACCAGGATTCCAACCTTTTTGCTTCTTCTTGGAACGGATTTGCTGAATATATGGTGAAGCTTGCTTTTTTTCCATTTTCCAATGTGCCAACTTCTTTCTGAAGATTTAAAATTCTTGCTGGCTCAATCGTTAGGGCTTTTAAAGCTTGATCTGCAGTTAATCCGCGCTCAATCGCTTTGCGAATATTTTTCCAGAAACTTGCTTCGTCTTTTTGACCAATACTTGTAAAGCAAATTGGAACGTTATTCTGAACGAGAATAGCTGGATTAGAAGGTGCTAATTCCCAATGTTTTAAATCACTCAGTGGGATTTGTCTTGCGATGTATGGATCTTTTACTTCGTACGGTTCCGGGAAATTAATTGGCAGAATAATAGGGTTTTTGGTGTTTTTTAATGCTCGAACTGCCATGTATTCATTTCCTGAGCCGAGAAAATTGAAAGAGTAATTGAACTCATCCGAAATTTTTCTTGCACGAAGAATTTCCCATTTATCTGTAGTTTTGAAAATAAAAGGAAGCGCAATAGTTTCATGCAAATGCTCCAATGATAGGTTGGTTTCACTTGGTTTTGCTTGTACATACCATTCGTAATCATAAAAAAACTGCCGAAGTAATGCAATTGATCCCATTTGTGAAGTTGGATACATTTGTTTGGAAACGCCTTTTTCAAAGGAATAAAATTGGGCTGCGTGCGGTAAAATTAATTGTTTGTTCGATGATTCAAATCCCAAAGAAACGAAAGCGCCAGTTCCTCTAGATATGCCATCTTGGATATGTGTTACTGCAAAACCAAATCCCATTTTAACCAATGCTTCATTTGCCTTTTGATCAATTTGATAAACTTGGCTAGCATCCGTTTCTGGATGGATTGCTTCGTTCCAATAATATGCTCCTTGTTTTGAACTTTCTAATTGCGGACGATTGGAATTGTTTGTACTAACAGGCATTGGAAGTCCTACATTCGTATACATTTCAATAAAAGCAGGGACTATTGTTTTTCCTTTGCAATCTATTTCTATAGCGCGATCGGGAATAATCACCAGGATTCCAGCATCAACAATACGATCATCTTCAATTAATAACGTCCCGTTTTCAATCGTTTTTTCCGGAGAAACGATAATTCTGGCATTTTTAAAAGCAACCATTTTGGGCTTGGAAGCTATTGTTCCATTTTGCGGATTGTACTGTGACAAGGAGCAGAATGAAATGAAAATTATAAATAGAAAGGCGTATTTCATATTCAATTTTAGGCTAATTCTTGGTTTTTAACGATTGTGAAATTAATCAAAAGCTAGCAGTTTTGGTAATGGGTTAGGCAATTCTTTTTTTGTGTATTTTTGTAAAAAAACAGAATTATGTATAATGGTTTATTACACGCTCACTCTGGATTAAGATGGATAGCGTTAATTTTATTGGTTGTTGCAATAGTAAATGCACTTATTTCCAAAGGAAAAAATAGTTACTTGAAGAAAGATAAAATGATTAATCTTTTCGCGATGATTATGTTACACACGCAATTACTGATTGGATTTGTTCTGTATTTTCTTTCACCAAAGGTGAGTTTTTCGGAAGGATGGATGAAAAATCCACTTTTTAGATTTTACGGAATGGAACACCTTTTATTGATGCTAATCGCAATAGTATTGGTTACAATTGGCCGGAAAAAAGCTGAAAAAGCGAGTGATGCAAGACAAAAGCATGCTAAAATAATGGTTTGGTACACGATTGGATTAATATTAATCCTAGCGAGTATTCCTTGGCCATTTAGACAAGCTTTAGGCGGAGCATGGTTTTAAAGTTTTTTGCATGTAGCAGCATTTTTTTTCTTTTAACCTCCTGTTCTTCTGGAAATTTAAAGGAGGACGCAGCTAAAAAGAGTGCTCCAAAAGTGGCAGGAGAAGAGCTTTTCGAAATGAATTGTGCTATATGCCATGGATTGGATGGAACAGCAAATATTTCAGGTGCCAAAGATTTATCGGTTTCTCAATTTTCAGATGCTGAGATCATGGCAATTATAAAAAATGGTAAAAATGGTATGCCACCTATGTCTGAAATTGCCTCGTCCAAGCAAAAGATGCAAGAAATTGTGGAATACGTTAAAGTATTGAGAAAATAACTATGCAAGAAGGACATGTAACAGTGGATGCAGTAGATGAAATTTGTATTCTCGTTGGCGTTATAACGCCAGATATTAAAGAAGAAACAGCAAATGAGTACCTGGAAGAACTAGATTTCTTAGCGGAAACAGCTGGAGCATTTACGCAAAAGAAATTCCTCCAAAAATTGCAAATGCCGCACCCTAGAACCTATGTAGGAAAGGGTAAGCTAGAAGAAATTCGCGAATATATCAAAGAAAACAATATTGAATTAGTAATTTTTGATGACGAGCTTTCTCCTTCTCAATTACGAAATATTGAGCGAGAATTGGAATGTAAAATCTTAGATCGAAATATTTTGATTCTGGATATTTTTGCGAGTAGAGCAAGAACATCACACGCAAAGACACAAGTTGAATTGGCACAATTGCAATATATGTTGCCGAGACTAACAAGAATGTGGACGCATCTCGAACGCCAAAAAGGAGGGATTGGATTGAGAGGTCCTGGAGAATCTCAAATCGAATCGGATAGAAGGATCATTCAAATGCGTATTTCCTTGATGAAGGAAAAGCTAAAGGAAATTGACAAGCAAATGTCCGTCCAACGCGGTAATCGCGGTCAGCTTGTACGTGTTGCCTTGGTTGGTTACACCAACGTTGGGAAAAGTACTTTAATGAACTTGTTATCGAAATCCGATGTTTTTGCGGAAAATAAATTATTTGCAACCCTTGACACAACTGTTCGAAAAGTGGTAATTGAAAATTTACCTTTTCTACTTACAGACACAGTTGGTTTTATTCGAAAGTTGCCGAATCAATTAATTGATTCATTCAAATCTACATTGGATGAGGTGAGAGAAGCAGATTTGTTGGTGCACGTTCTAGATATTTCGCATGCCAATTTTGAAGACCAATACCTTGTAGTGAATGAAACATTAAATGAATTGGATAAAACCGAAAAACTGGTAATTTTGGTCTTCAACAAAATTGATGCTTACCATCCTTTAGAAGTAGATCCGGATGATCCAAATCCACCATCAAAAGAAACATATACGCTGGAGCATCTTAAAAAAACATGGATGTCAAAGTTAAATAACACAAAATGTGTTTTTATTTCAGCAACGGACAAAGAGAATATTGAAGAACTTAAGGAGGAAATTTACCAGGAAGTTAAACGTATTTTTAAAGTTCGCTATCCGTATAATAATTTCTTGTATTAAGTATCGCTGCATTATAGCATTACAGGAGAATAAAAAAAGAGAGGCATGCCTCTCTTTTTTTATTCTAATAATAAAGTTGCTTTAACGAAGTACTAAGTGGAGGAATCCATGTCCTTCAATAAATTGATTCTGCAAACCATTTACTCTGTATTTATAAAAATAAACACCATCAGGAGCATCTGCACCACTTTTCATTTTACCATTCCACGCAGGATTTATTCCTGAACCTTCAAATACCACATTCCCCCAACGATTTATTATCGAAAGCTCAATTGAAACGGAATTTGTAGTGGTAAGAAAATAAAGATCGTTTAAACCGTCGTTATTCGGTGAAAAAACATTTGGTGCTTCAACTGTAGGCTGCGGATAATAGCAAGATCCATCATCTGCATTTGCAAGAGGATTATAGTTTACTGCTAAAACATCTGTGCAACCACAAATACTAAGATATACCGACACTACTGCAGTATCCGCGCAATTTCCTTCAGCTGCAATTAATTGAATTGTTGCATTGGAAGTATATGTCTGGTATTGATTTGAAAGGGAATTCACATTTATTGTTGTTCCATTTCCAAAATCCCATCTATAGCTCGAAGCATTTTGACTAGTATTTGTAAAAGTCACTTCCAACGGCGTACAACCAGATATTGGATTTGCACTAAATTCAGCGATTGGAGGATTTAATATGTCAATAAAGACACTATCGTTTACAGTACATACGGCGTCTTCAATATTAATATAGTACCATCCTGATGCAAGATTCTCCCAAACTGAGGCATTCACAAAACTTGGATTCGATGCTCCCGGACCATTCCATGTGTAATAGATTCCATGTTGTGGCGTTGTAGTTTGCCCTGTAACATAGGCTGCTACCCAACCAATTGGTTCACAGGAGGCCGGTCCCGACCAAATTGTATCCACGGCAAGTGTTTGATTCAATGTTATTGTTACAGTATCTATTCCGGAATATCCACACGAATTTGTAGCTGTAACATAATAATCTATTGTCCCTGTCATTGCTCCGGTAACGGAAGGGAAAAATGCAGATGGCCCAGTTTGTCCACCAGTCCAAGAATAAGTGAACGGTGGGAACAACCCTGCTGCGCTTGCAGAAACGAGGACAGAATCATTTACACAAGGCAGAGTTGGGTCTGTCTCTGTAATTGTTATTGGAATAGAATCTAAAATGTACAATGTTCCGGCCGAAATTAATGTGTCGCCGCACGAAGAAATAGTAGTTGCGGTGATGGTAACGTATTCATAGTTATCCGGAATCCCATCTGCAATTGGAGTGACCGTTAAAACAATTGTATCCATGCCGGGAAGAAATGTAATTGGATTGATTAAAGTATTATAATCCGTTCCCATTGTTGCATTTCCTGTTATGGTATAATTTATAACCAGTGTGTCGTCCAATTGTGTTTGAGGTCGAATGAACATTAGATTCGCTTCTGTACAACCTTCGTACACACTCGTGTCGCCAGAAACAGTTGCGACTGCAATTTCAATCGCTTCCGAGCTAAATGAATTTGCTTGAAGAAAAACACCAGAATCGTATGATTGATCTCCAACATTACAAATTGCAAGTTTAATGTGGTATGTCTCTCCGCATTGAATCGATGCGTTCGCACTTAGAACAACGGTTGTTCCATCGTATTGAATTGCTGGTCCATAAGTTGATCCATTGTCGTTGAAAACGTAATATTGTGTATTTGTTTGGTCTCCAACATTATTAATCGTCACAGGAGTTGTAGTTCCAGGAATGATAGCAAGATTTTGTCCGCCACTAGGATAACCACCTAAAACGTAAGGTCCAGTAATTCCGGGCCCCCATAAAAAGAAACCAAATGCATCATTGAAAGACGATGGCGAAAATTCAGGATATTCCTCCGAACCGAAAACATAATTAAATGAGATAGTATCTCCTGAAGGAATAAAATCAAACTCTAACACAACACCATTTGTAACAGATCCATTCGCAATATCGTTCAGGTGAACATCACTTGTTACCATTGGCGTGCCGCCATTTGTTTGGGAAGTAGAGTTGTTCGGACCCATAGCACCGGTTCCCAAACCAGTTGTGAGTAAAACGCCTTGTTGAATAGGAAAGCTTGTTGTTCCAGAATTAAAGTAAGATAAATTACTTTGAACTGTATTTGTGGAAATCGGACTGCCGTTAACAGTTATGTTGGAAGCAGTAACACCAAACCCCAATAAGACATTTTGAACCAACTGATTTGGTGTTAGAATGTTTTGAACAGAAATCTGTGCATTATTCCAATTTACAAAACCAAGGGTAAAAGCTAATACGGCAAATATGATACGAAAGTTCATTGTATATAATTTTATTAATGTATTCAAGACATTCAAATATAGAAATTGGTTGCATGAAATGCGAATAAAAAAGATTAAATCTGATTTTTTGGATAAAAATTCCGAATTTTGAAGCACAAAAACAAAAGAATTACATGAAGGCTACTCAAATTTTTATTCAGGAAAATAAAGAAAGATTTTTAATCGAATTGGTTGACTTATTAAGGCTTCCGTCTGTTTCCGCAGATCCAAAATTTTCAGAAGATGTGCACAAAACTGCAGAATCAATTGCTGAACATTTGAATAAAATTGGAATGGATGCCGTAGAAATTTGCCAGACTGCTGGTTATCCGATTGTTTATGGAGAAAAAATCATTGATTCTAACCTGCCAACCGTTTTGGTTTATGGACATTACGACGTGCAGCCTGCAGATCCAATTGATTTATGGACGAGTCCAGCGTTTGAACCAGTAATAAAAACAACTGCGATTCACCCAAAAGGTGCTGTTTTTGCGCGAGGAGCATGCGACGACAAAGGTCAAATGTTTATGCACGTAAAAGCTGTTGAATCAATGCTGCAGGCAAATGATCTGCCGTGTAATGTGAAATTCATGATAGAAGGTGAGGAGGAAGTTGGAAGTGTCAATCTCGGAATTTTCGTTAAAAATAATGTAGAAAAATTAAAAGCGGATATTATTCTTGTTTCGGATACTGGAATGCTTTCAAATAATGATCCATCCATTACAACTGGTCTTAGAGGATTGAGTTATGTGGAAGTGGAAGTTACAGGTCCAAACAGGGATTTGCATTCCGGTTTATATGGCGGATGTGTAGCAAATCCAATCAATACATTGGCAAAAATGATTGCGTCCTTGCACGACGAAAATAACAAGATAACAATTCCTGGATTTTACGATAAAGTGGTTGAACTATCAGAGGATGAAAGAGCTGAAATGGCGAAGGCTCCATTTTCATTGGAAAAATATTGCGAAGCCTTGGATTTAAATGAAGTCATGGGCGAAGCCGGTTATTCTACCATGGAACGCGGAAGTATTCGTCCAACTTTAGATGTAAATGGAATTTGGGGCGGCTATACGGGCGAAGGTGCTAAAACCGTAATTGCTTCGAAAGCGTATGCTAAAATTTCCATGCGACTCGTTCCAGATCAAGATCCAGAAGAAATTACCAACTTATTTTTAAATCATTTTCAAGCAATAGCTCCAGCAAGTGTAAAAGTTACTGTTAAACCACACCACGGAGGAGAAGCGGCCGTAACACCAATCGATTCTATTGGTTATAAAGCTGCTGCAATTGCCTATGAAACAACTTTTGGTAAAAAACCAATTCCAGTGAGAAGTGGCGGAAGTATTCCAATTGTTGCAATGTTTGAGAAAATTTTGGGATTGAAAACAATATTAATGGGCTTTGGTTTGGACAGTGATGCAATTCATTCTCCGAATGAACATTTTGGACTTTTCAATTTCTATAAAGGAATTGAAACCATCCCATATTTTTACAAGAACTTCACGGAACTTTCCAAATAACATTTAGCATGTTTAAACTATTTATTTTTGGACTAGTTCTGACTTTACTATCCTCTTGCGCAACATTTAGAGAGCCTGAATTTATTGGAACGGAAGGAATACAGTTGAATAAGATTGACGGCAAAAACATCTCCTTTACAGTAGCCGTTAAAATCGCGAATCCAAATTGGTTTGGTATTAAAATAAAACCGTCCATAGTAGATGTTTACATGGAAGATCAATTCATGGGAACTGTTTTGTTGGATGAAAAATTGAAACTCAAAGCAAAAAAAGAGAACGATTT
>Ga0208426_1000105_pt1 | contig 15408 bp, 11 predicted proteins | sample DEB19_08_DNA_6_FD_184524 | JGI IMG/M metagenome (GOLD analysis project Ga0208426, IMG submission 184524) | Aqueous microbial communities from the Delaware River and Bay under freshwater to marine salinity gradient to study organic matter... | ecosystem: Environmental > Aquatic > Marine > Coastal...
CAAGCATTCTTGCAAGTGTTCCAATGAAATTTCCATGGCTTCAATTTTCTCTGGAAACGGCTCGTTGTGAATCAATTCATAAAATGTTTCAAAACTTCCTGCCGCACCAACTAGAATATGCTCTTGTTTTCCAACAAAAAAACCATTGGCATTTTTGTCGAGCCAATTTTTAATCTGTAAAATATCTTCGCGTGTAAGCGGATCATGAAAATCAACCAATTGGTAAATTCTAGAAACGCCAATATCCAAACTTACTAAATCCGTTATGCCATTTTTATCCGCAAAAACAAATTCCGTGCTTCCACCACCAATATCCATTACGACAGACGCTTCCGCAAAATCGTACGTCCATTTTACACCTTTATAGATTAATTCAGCCTCGCGCAATCCAGATACAATTTCAATCGAAATTCCAAATTTCTGTTTTGCCTCTGTAATAAAATCGTTTGAATTTGTTGCTCCGCGTAACGCAGACGTTCCGATTCCTTTTATCGTTTCAACTTGATACTGGTCACAGACATTTTTAAAATGCCCCAAGGCTTTTATGCCTCTTTCAAATGCTTCAGGAGCCAAAAAACCAGCATTAATTCCGCCCATTCCGAGCGAAACACCTTCCTTTTCGGAGTGAATCACACGAAAACCATTGGAATCTGTTACTCCGATTAAAAGATTGAACGTATTCGTTCCAAGATCTATTACAGCTTTTCGCATTTTACATTTTTTTCAGCCACTTCCACATCAAACTCAATTTGATGCGATGTCCGTATTGTAAGATACCATTTTTATACAAGCGACCGGCAATAAATAGAACGAAAATTGCACTTATTAGTAAAATAAATAACGAAAGAAAAAGCTGGTACCCTTGTCCAGGTGCATATCCTTGCGACAATTTCACCATCACAACAACTGGCGAGGTGAACGGAAGATAATGGAAAAATGAAACCAGCGAACTTTCTGGATTTTCTAGCGCAAAATAACCTGCGTACAAAGCAAAACAAAGGATGAAAATAATTGGCAGAATAAATTGCTGACCATCGCTTTCTGAACCGGAAGTTGCTCCAATCGCGGCAAAAAATGCTCCATAAAACAAATATCCAACCACAAAAAACAACAAGAAATAAGCTGTCATCGTTCCAAATTGAACTCTTTCATATACCAAGTCAACGAATTCGTTGTATTCCTTCGTAGCAAAAAAATAATCATTCGTTTGCTGCTTCACTTCTTCTGTCATTTGGGCAACATTCATATTTGCAGCATCCAAAAGATCCGGAAAAAGTGTTTCCCGTAAAAAGTAAAGCCCAACCCCTATCACTACAATCCAAATTGAAAACTGGATAAATGCGGCAATACCAATACCGATAATCTTTCCCGCCATGAGTTGATTGGGTCGAACGGAAGCTAATAAAACCTCTATAATACGATTGCTTTTTTCCAATGTTACGCTGCGCAAAATTGTCATTCCAAAGAGGAAAATAAAAAGAAAAATTACTGCACCAAAGAAAAAGCCAACCCAACCGCGGAGATCTGACGCTTCATCCAAAGGATCGTAGGCATTTCGAAAGGCGATATTGAGCGGTTGTTTGATTTTCCGGAAAGCGGAAACCGATAAATTGGTAAATTCTGCAACCATCACTTCTTCCAAACGCCTTTCGATATGAAACTGAAGACGCGTTTGCATGCGAACAGAAGGTTTTTCCCTGAAAAAGATAAAAGCTGTTTTATTGGAAAGCACTTTCTCATTTATTTCAATCATGGCATCAAAGGGCTGGAATTGTTTGGCATCCCGAAATTCTTCTAATTCGATATAATCGTTTGCAAAACTGTAGGTTATGGATTTATCCTCATTCGCCAAAATTTTAGCATCCATAATTCCTGTCGGATCTGAAATTAGCACGTTCCAACGCTGTTTCCCTTCGCCACCAAAAGCAAATAAAAGATAGGCACCAACCAAAATAAGAAGCGGACCAAAAATGGAGAAAAGCAAAAAGGAACGTGCACCGATGCGCTCTTTTAATTCTCTGCGTGCAATTAACCAACTGTTACGCATTGTTTGCCTCCTTTCTTGGATTCACCAAATCGATAAAAACGTCTTGCATGGAAGGTAAAACTTCCCACGCCGCTTCAATTTTCACCTGTCCAATTAATGCTTTTAATAAATCTTCAAAAGAATTGTCTCCGCGCATTTTTACCCGTGCAATAAATTTATCGTCGCCCAATATTTCTTTGTCTGTCAATTCAAAACTTGTCCACAAGGCAGTAACGAAAGCAATCATACTTCCCCGGAATTTAATGGCAAATTCGCCTGTTTTTCGTGCTTCCTGGATTTCAGAAATTCTACCTTCCATTATTTTTTTGGATTGGTGAATCAGAGCTGCGCGATCGCAAATTTCCTCTACACTTTTCATGTTGTGCGTCGATAGAATAATCGTTTTTCCTTTGGCTTTCATTTCCAGTAATTCCTGCTTGATTAATTCAATATTTACGGGATCAAAACCACTTAATGGCTCGTCGAGAATGAGTAATTTCGGTTCGTGCAATACAGTACAAATGAATTGAACTTTTTGCGCCATTCCTTTGGAAAGTTCCTCAATTCGTTTTTTTCGCCAATCGGCAATATTAAATTTTTCGAGCCAGTATTCCAGCTGTGTTTTCACATCCTTCTTGGATAAACCGCGCAATTGACCGAGAAATAAAGCATGATCTTCTACTGTCATTGTTCGGTATAAACCACGTTCTTCGGGCAAATAACCAATCATAGATAGGTGTTGCTGCGTCATTAAATCGCCGTTGATTCGCACAGATCCGTTATCGGCTTCTATTATGCGATTGACAATACGAATTAGTGTTGTTTTTCCAGCGCCATTTGGACCTAGGAGACCAAAAATCTCACCTGCTTCGATGCGCAATGAAATATCGTCCAAGGCAAGATTACGCAAAAATGATTTTGAAACATGTTGAATTTCGAGCATGGGAATACTTTGAAAAGGCTAAACTACTAAAAATGTTTTAACGGATTAGTATGTAGGCGCCAAAGAAAGCAGAAATCGAATCAAAAAAAAATACGAACGTAAAATATTACGAAAATTCAAATGTAAGTTTCGTTTTTTTATTTTGCGACCTAGTTAGCTTTGCTAAATAATTTTTCTTTCCAGTTTTTCCAACCGTAAACTTTTGAAAACAACAGCAGAAATAAGGGTTGAATGATAAGAATTGTCACTAAGCTATCCCAGCCAAACGTTGGCTTACTGTGATCCATGAAAAGCGCATCGGTTTGAAAAGCTTGCCATTCATTCGTTAAAATCAAAGCTGCAAAAATATTATTTACGGCGTGGTAGCCCATGGATAATTCCAAGCCGTCGTCCATTAATGCAAACAAACCGAGAAATATTCCAGTTCCAATGTAATACACCATTACGCCATATCCGAGCGTTTCCACTTCAGGATTTGCGCTGTGTAGCAAGCCAAAAAGCAATCCGGTCAAAACCACACTTACCCAGCCTTTTTTATACAATTGTCCGAATCCCTGAAATAAATAACCGCGGAATAACACTTCTTCGCAGGTTGTTTGCAATGGAATTAAAAAGAATGAAATTAATAGCAATGGAAAAAAAGTTGCTGCATTAAAATTCCAGGTAATGGAAGCATTTGAAAAGATGCTTAGCACCAAGAAAAGCGCCATTACTGTTCCCCAAATGAAAAATACCGCAAAAAATCGTTTCCAGTCAAATTTTGTTCGAATGGTAATAACAGATAGAATTGGCCTTTTATGCAAGAATTTAACAGCAAGTAAAAGAGTTATTAAGGTAACAATAAATGGAATAATAATGTATACCAAAAATTTGTTTTTGCCTAGATAATTGGTAATAGTAATAGGGTTTTCATTTTGAAAGTCTTTTACTACTTCCGAAAAAATAGAAAGTTCCGCCATCAATGGGATTTGCCCAACTAGCATGTAGGCGATTAAAACCATGGAAATAGTTAAGATATAAGTGGAGACATTATTGTTTCCTTTATTTGCGTTTTGTAAGAAAGACATGGTGTAAAATTAAAAAAAAAGGCCGTTAGAAAAATTTCACGACCTTTTTTTGTTATTTGAAAAAAATTACTGATTGTATAAAATTGGTTTTTTGATCTTAATCCCACCAGTCTATTTAAAATCTTATTGAAACATATCCTTCATTCTGGAAAAAAAGCTTTTGTCACTCTTATCCGGATTAGGTTTAAAGTTTTCACTATTTTTCATTTTTTCGAGCATCTCCCGTTCTTCTTTCGAAACTTTTTTCGGGGTCCACACATTGATATGTACAAATAAATCCCCTTGTCCGTGGCGCTGTAAATGTGGAATTCCTTTTCCTTTCAGTCTCAAAACCTTTCCGCTTTGTGTTCCAGGTTCCACTTTTATTTTAGCTTTTCCACTAACCGTAGGGATTTCAATGGATTCGCCGATTACGGCATCTACAAAATTCACATATGCTTCGTAGTGCAAATTATCACCATCGCGCTTCAATTCTGGATGTTCTGTTTCTTCAATCAAAACGATTAAATCTCCTGGAACACCATTGAAAGGTCCGGCATTTCCTTTGCCCGTTACGCTTAATTGCATTCCTTCTTCTACACCTGCCGGAATTTCAATCTCAATAACTTCTTCTTGTCTTTTTAAACCTTGAGGATCAGAATCTGCAGGTTTTTTATCGATCATTTTCCCTGCTCCCTGACAAGAAGGACAAACCGATTGCGTTTGCATGGCGCCAAGAAATGTTTGCGCAACGCGGGTAACGCGTCCACTTCCGTTACACGATTGACATGACTTATATGTCACGCCTTCTGCATTAACGAGTTTGTTGACTTTTATTTTCTTTTTTACACCTTCCGAAATTTCCTCCAGTGTCAATTTCATTTTCACGCGTAAGTTTGTTCCTCGAACGGTTCTGCTTCCGCCATTTCCTCTACTGCCACCAAAGCTACCTCCGCCACCGAAAGCACCGCCAAAAACATCGCCAAACTGGGAGAAAATGTCATCCATGTTCATGCCGCCACCGCCGCCAAAACCACTTTGACCGCCAACTCCGGAATGTCCGAAACGATCATACTTAGAGCGTTTTTCACTATTGCTAAGAATTTCGTATGCTTCTGCTGCTTCTTTGAATTTTTCTTCCGCAGATGCATCATCCGGATTTTTGTCAGGATGGTATTTCAACGCTAATTTGCGGTACGCTTTTTTAATCTCCGCTTCGTCTGCATTTTTGGAAACACCTAATATTTCGTAAAAATCTCTTTTTTGACTCATTCCCTATGGGATTTTAATATGTGTGGGGCAGAATTTCAAAAATTATTCTGCATAAATTTATTGACCAACAACTACTTTCGCGAAACGGACTACTTTATCGTTCAAATAGTATCCTTTTTCAACGTCCTCGATAACTTTTCCTTTTTCTTTATTCGAAGGAGCAGGAACGTTGGCAATTGCTTCGTGCAATTCGCTGTCAAATGGTTTTCCTTTTGCCTCCATTGCTTTCAAACCTTTGGATTCTAAATTATTTTTGAATTTATTGAAAATCAAATTGAAACCTTCCTTAACACCATTTATTTCTTCGGCTGTTTCATTGTTTAAAATTGCACGCTCGAAATCGTCTAAAACAGGAAGTAAATCGACAAGAATTCCAGCATTTGCAGTACTAATCAAATCAACACGTTCCTTATTTGTTCGTTTTCTATAATTATCGAATTCAGCATACAAACGAAGAAAACGATCATTCAATTCCGCGTATTTTTCTTCTGGAGTTGGCTCGCTTTTTTCTTCTGGTTGATCATCGGTAGTTGTTTCAGCAACAACTTCGTTTTCGTTTTTCACGTTTTCGTCTTCTGGATTATGCATTTCTTTTTTCTCTGCCATTGTTCGCGATTTTAGTAATTGTGGCTTGTCAAAGATTCTGCCAATATTCTAATTCGGACAGGATGTCAGCGAACTGCAGTAGGAGTGTGAAAAGTTGACATTCAAAAAAAATGAAAACCTTAAAAAAGTCTTGAGATTTTGGTATTGGCTCCTATTTTAAGTTTTGGATTTAAAAAAGATTTATTTTAAAACAAATCCTTCTGGTTGAATTGTTGACAATTTTCAATACAATCGCTAAATTTCCTGATTGAGTTCATTAAATTTGCAGTATAAACGAATTATATTGAAAGAAATAAAGCCATTTCAAGTCCTAGCTTTCGTATTGGGGATTTTACTCATTCTATTGCCGATAGCATTGTACGTGCCAAAAAACGGGTGGAATATTGCCGGACTTACCATTAATTTCCTTGGCAAGGAAAGTTTGTGGCATCCTACGGAACAAATAAAAAAAGACATTACAACACTCGTTGCAAAAGTAGACACGAGTAGTATTGAAATCGATACGTTAATGAATCACAGCAACGGATCCAATGGAAACATGGGTGCGCCAAATGGTGGGACGTTATCTTCCGAAAGTGCGACAGAAATACATTTAAATGAAATTGGTTTAAGAAACCTTCATGCGTTCTTCCATAAGTTACAAAATGTAGCAAATGAAAAGAAAAAGTTACACATTCTACATTATGGCGATTCGCAGATTGAAGGAGATCGCATGACTGCTTATATTCGCCAGCGGATTCAAAATCAATTTGGAGGAACTGGGCCTGGACTAATTCCTGCAATGAATGTATACAACACCTTCACTTTTACGCAAACCTATTCGGAGAATTTCACGCGTTACACCTGTTTTGGTGGCAACAAACTAAAAAATAGAAAATATGGTTCAATGGGATCAGCTGCTCGTTTTTCTCCAGAATTGGATAGTGCAGGATTGCAGCGGGAAACAACTCTAAAAGAAGCATGGATTGAAATTTCACCCGGAAAAAGTTCGTATTCTAGATCCCGTGAGTACAACAATGTTTCCATGTATTACAACAGTTGCTATAAACTTTGTTTGGTTAAAGTATTTCAAAATGGAAATTTAATTCACGAAGACAGCTTGATAAAAGACGGAAAGGCACATTCCATGGACTTAAATTTCCCAGCGACTCCAGGAAAACTTAAATTTGTCTTTTCTGCTGCCGTTAGTCCAACGATCAGTGGTTTTTCCTTAGAAGGTGATTTTGGAGTACAAGTCAGTAATATCGGTATGCGTGGCTCTAGCGGAACTATTTTTGGATCAATGGATCAAAATCTTTTATCGAAAATGTACGCGGAATTAAACACAGAATTAATTCTTATGCAATTTGGCGGAAACTCGGTTCCATTTTTCAAAGACAGTAGTGCTGTTAGATCGTATGCAAATTCCTTTAAAAGTCAATTAAATACGATTAAGAAATTACGTCCTTCAGCTGCTATTCTGGTTATTGGACCTAGCGATATGTCAAAATTAGAAAATGGTGTTTTTGTAAGCTATCCTTATTTACCCTATTGCGTTTCGCAAATGAAAAAAGTCACAATGGAAGTTGGTGGCGGTTACTGGGATCTATATTCTGCGATGGGCGGAAAAAATTCAATGCCATCCTGGGTGGAAAAAGGACTTGCTGGAAAAGATTACATTCACTTGAGTAACCAAGGAGCAAGTATTATTTCCCAACTTTTCTTCGATGCATTTGCAGCGGAATTTGCAAAATGGCAATTAAAAACAATCGAATAAAACACGTGTATTTTGATTTTTAAAGTAATCGGTTATTTCTTATTTCTCACGCTGGTCTTTACCTTGAAGGCACAGGAGCAAGAAAACGAGCCGATTTCCGACTCACTGAATGTCTATTGCTTTCCGGATTATGCTGTTTTGGATTCCGCTATTGGAAATCGTTATCCATTTATAGCAATTGAAAAAAATAATTTTCAGTTTTTCACTGCAAAAAGTCCAAATTGGGAGCATTTCTACCATGAATTCAATGCGATGGTGAATCAAAAGGATAGAAAATTAAACTTCTACCATCTTGGAGGCTCGCATATTCAGGCGGATATCTATTCGCACGATTTCCGGAGTTTTTTACAATCCAATTGGTCAGATATTTCTGGCGAACGAGGAATTGTGTTTCCTTTTGATTTGGCGAGCACCAACAATCCTGCGAATTATTTTTTTTCCTCTCCAAACCATTGGACAGCGTATAGGAGTATCAGCGAGAGACCCGAAACTATTGATTATGGATTGATGGGAGCAGCATTAATTTGCAAAGATTCTCTTATAACTATTTATTTTAGACACGACAGATCGAATGTGAAACCGCCATTTTCAAGTATACGTATTTACCACAATAAAGGAGAATTGCCCTTTGATTTGCAATTTGGAGAAGCTGAATTATTAGTGAATCGCGTGGAACATAATTTGGAAATTGGGTATACCGATGTTTATTTCACAGATTTAATTGACACCTTGGATCTTCAATTTTCAAGAAATACGGACGAAGTTTTAGGCTTAGAGATTTATGGTTTTCAATTCATGAATAGCAATCCTGGAATTTCGTATACCTCTATTGGTATAAATGGCGCAGGACTATATACCTATTTGGCGAATGAAAATTTTGAAGAACAATTAGCAGCATATCCACCAGACTTTTTCACTTTTTCCGTTGGAACAAATGATGCAAATGTTCCATACGACAAATTTGACCCACAAGTATACAAGCGAAATTTGGAGAAAATGATGAAAATTGTTTTGAAGGCAAATCCAAAATGCGCAATACTTCTGACTGTTCCAAATGATTCGTATTACCATAGAAATTATTTAAATAGAAATATCGCGCGTCAGCGGGAAGTAATTATAGAATTAGCGGAAGAATACCAGCAGCCGGTTTGGGATGTTTATGGATTGATGGGGGAATTAGGATCCTCTAAAGTATGGTTTAACAATGGACTTATGCAAAGCGACATGGTGCATTTCACGTCTGTCGGATATCATTTGAAGGGTGATTTGCTCATTGATGCTTTTGTAAAATACCTGGGGCAAATGAAGCAAATAGATGAATTAAAAAAAATTAAATAAATGGATCGTTTTTGGCAAATATTTTCTTTCAATGATAAAGAACCACTGATTTTTTCACAACTCGATTTTTGGTTGTTTTTCTTACTCGTTATGGTTGTTTTTTCAGCAATACACAAGTTCTTTTTGGTGCGAAGTATTTTCTTGACCGCAATCAGTATTTTCTTTTATTTCAAAGCATCGGGGCTATTTATTATCCTTCTTGGCCTGAGTTTAATTGGAAACTATTTTTTCGGTAAATGGGTACATAAGGCCAAAACGCAAAAATCGAAGAAATGGCTAATTGGAATCGCTGCTTTTTTGAATATCACGGTACTGGCCTATTTCAAATACGCCTACTTTTTTACAGATTCCTTCAATGAAATGTTTCACACAGATTTCCAGATTTTCAATCATTTATCCCATTGGGGCAATAGTTTTTTTGATGGAAATTACTTTGCCGTGGATCAAATAATCTTGCCAATTGGACTTTCCTTCTTTACGTTTCAAAGTATTTCATATTTCATAGACATCTACCGCAAAGAAGTGGAGCCAGTGACGAACTTCTTTGATTACACGTTTTTTGTTACGTTTTTCCCGCATTTATTACTTGGTCCGATTGTTCGAGCAAAAGACTTTCTACCACAAATTCGCCAACCATATGCATTGAACAAAGACGATTTCAGCGGTGCAATCATTCAAATTGTAAAGGGTTTGCTAAAGAAAATTGTACTAGCAGATTATATTGCTGTTCATTTTATTGACAAAGTAGTAGAAACACCAGAAGCTTTTCCGGGTTTTGTGAGTATTTTGGCAATGTGGGGATATTCTTTGCAGATTTATGGCGATTTTTCAGGTTACACAGATATTGCAATTGGATTATCCCGATTAATGGGTATCAAATTACTGGAAAATTTTAATTCACCCTATAAAGCAACAAGCGTTGCAGATTTCTGGAGAAGATGGCACAAATCATTAGGATCTTGGCTGCGAGATTATTTGTATATTCCATTGGGTGGAAATAAAACGGGAGGAATTGGAACCTACCTTGCCACATTCATCATCTTTATTTTTCTCATTTTCATCACACAATGGTATGAACTAATATTTGTATACATCGGATTAACAGCTATTTATATCTTTGGCGCTTTGGTTCTTCCAAATTTCAAAAAATACGTTCACCGCGATTTAAACTTACTGATTACGATGGTTGTAGGTGGCTTGTGGCATGGTGCTAGTGAAAATTTCGTGATATGGGGAACAATGAATGGACTAGCTTTAATTCTATATAATCACTGGAAAAAGATCTCACCTTACGAAAATAAAAGCTGGTTGCTTGTGCACTTTTGGAAAGTATTCCTTACGTTCAATTTTATCACCTTTACCAGAATCTGGTTCCGCTTGGAAGAGGAAGGAGCACCAATGGCAATGCTCAACCACATTTGGAATAAGTTTGGTTTTGAATGGACAACATTTGTAACCGTATTAACTACTTACCAAAGTGTTTTTTGGGTAATATTAGTTGGATATATTCTCCATTGGCTGCCACAAAATATAAAAGCACTCTGGGAAAAACTATTCAAAAGTTTCCCAATGCCACTTCAAGCGATTGCTGTTGCAATTATTGTGATTTTAATGTACCAAGCTGTTTCCGATACATTCAAGCCATTTGCCTATTTTGAATATTAACTTTAGATTCTGTGTTAATTTTGATCTAATTTCCGAACCATCGTCAGGATTGTAGCCATTGCTACAGTTTCACCTGTTTCGTCGTAAACGTCCACCAAAAATTTCACAATTCCTTTGGCGATATCGTCCTCGGATTTCTTTTCTTGATCCACCTTCTCTTTAACGGTAAATCGAACACCAATTGTTGCGCCTGGATATACGGGTTTTGTAAAACGTGCATCTTCCAAACCATAATTCAGTAAGACAGGGCCTTTTTTAGGATCTACGAATAATCCAGCAGCCTTGGACAGAATAAAATAGCCATGTGCAACGCGGCGTTCAAAGATTGTTCCTTCCAAAGAAGTAGCATCCATGTGTGCGTAGAAATTATCGCCTGAAACATTCGCGAAATTCACAATATCGGCATCTGTAACCGTGTGTTTATGTGTAAAAACAGTTTCACCGATAACCAACTCTTCAAAATGTTGTCGGAACACGTGTGGATTAGCTTCCGGCATTTTTGCACCAACCTGAAATTGCTGCGTAATCCGAGTTATCGTTGTTGGATGTCCCTGAATTGCCGTTCGTTGTAAATAATGTAAAACACCGCGTTTTCCGCCCATTTCTTCGCCGCCACCCGCGCGACCCGGACCTCCGTGTGTCAATAACGGCATTGGGGAACCGTGACCTGTAGATTCTTTTGCGCAATCTTTATTTAATACTAGAATTCGACCATGCATACTTGCTGCGCCGATAACGTATTCCATTGCTTCTTGATCATCCGGCGTTACAATAGAAGAAACGAGCGAACCTTTGCCCATTTTTGCCAATTCAATAGCTTCATCCAATGTTTTATACGGCATAACTGTCGCAACGGGTCCAAAAGCTTCTATTTCGTGAACATCTGTATTATTGAACGGATCGTTGTTACTAAATAGTATTGGTGAGAAAAATGCGCCTTTGTTTTTATCAGCCCCTACAACTTCAAAATCGTCTAGTGAACCGAAAACTATTTTCTGTGACTTCGCTAATTGTTCCACGCTTGCGCGCACACTTTCTACTTGTCCGCGCGTTGCAAGTGCTCCCATTCTCACACCTTCCATGCTTGGATTACCAATTACAGTAGTCGCAAGTCGAGCAGCAATCGCTTTTTCTACCTCATCGGTCATATTTTCTGGCACAATTATTCTTCGAACAGCCGTACATTTCTGTCCTGCTTTAACTGTAATTTCCTTTGCCGCTTCTTTTATAAATAAATTAAATTCTTCCGTTCCAGGAACCGCCTTTTCTCCCAAAATTGTGGCATTAAGAGAATCTGCTTCCAAATTGAACATGACGTTATTTTGAACAATCTGAGGAGACGATTTTAAGAGTAAACCCGTAGAAGCACTTCCTGTAAAGGTTACCATGTCTTCAGATGAAACGCTATCGAGAATTCCTCGTGCTGACCCACAGACCAATTGTAATGCGCCTTCAGGCAGAATTTTTGATTCTATAATATCGTGCACCATAACCTCCGTTAAATAACACGTTACACCGGAAGGTTTTACGATTGCAGAAACACCAGCCATCAAATTGACTGCGATTTTTTCCAACATTCCCCAAATAGGAAAGTTGAATGCATTGATATGGATTACCACTCCTTCTCTGGGAACCATAATGTGGTGACCGATAAACGAACCGTTTTTTGATAACGGAGCAGCCATACCATCCACATAAAATGGAAGATCTGGAAATTGGCGTCGAAGTGAAGCATTTGCGAATAAATTTCCAATTCCACCTTCAATATCAATCCAGGAATCGATGCGCGTTGCACCAGTCCATGAACTTACTTCGTAATACCTTTCTTTTTTGGTCATTAGATACAAGGCCAGCGCTTTTAGCATTCTTCCTCTTTCCTGAAAGGTCATTTTACGCAGCGCGTGTCCGCCAGTTTTACGACCATATTCCAACATTGCGGCATAATCCAAACCTATACTGGAAGCTTCACCAATCTTTTCACCTGTAATCGCGTTAAAGAGATTTGTTTCTGTCCCTTCACCATCGAACCATTTTCCTAACGCATAACTTTGATACCGTTGCATACTTTTTATTTAGAACTTTAAAATTAATGATTCCTAGAGCATAATTGCAGAAGTCTAGTAAATCATTTTAATATTTTTTATCGACTATTTTAGGCTACTTGTCGATATTATGATTATATTTGTAGAAGAAATGGTGATTTTTTTCTTTCAAACTGAATCTCCTACCTTATTTACAAACCTATTTTTTTCTTTCATCAGATACCTTCTAATCGTTTAAATGATTAGTGAATTAAATTATCTCATACGTAGAATTTAATATTCGTAAAATCAAACAAATTCAAATTGATTTTCGTTTTCTGAAACGAAGTCTAAAATTTCTTTTATTTCCTTTAAATCAAAAGAAGTAACCAATTTCATTCGGTATTCTTTAAAGTGCGCAATTCCTTTGAAATAGTTCGTATAATGGCGTTTCATTTCAGCAATCCCTAAGGTTTCACCTTTCCATTTTACGCTCATTTCCAAGTGTTGAATAGCAGCTTCCACGCGCTCTTTGACTCCTGGAGGGGATAAATGTTCGCCAGTCGCCATAAAATGTTTTACTTCCTTAAAGATCCAAGGATAACCGATACTTGCTCTTCCAATCATAATTCCGTCCACACCATATCGGTTTTTGTATTCCACCGCTTTTTCCGGCGTATCGATATCGCCATTTCCAAAAATTGGAATACGCATTCGTGGATTATTTTTCACTTCACCAATTAAAGTCCAATCTGCATCGCCTTTGTACAATTGTACGCGCGTTCTGCCATGAATAGAAATTGCTTCCACACCAACATCTTGAAGTTTTTCCGAAGTACTGACAACAAATTTTGATTCATTATCCCAGCCCAAACGCGTTTTGACGGTAACTGGTAAATTCGTTTCTTTTACAATTGCTTCCGTCATCCGAATGAGCTTTGGAATATCTTGCAGCATTCCTGCTCCAGCACCTTTGCAGGTAACTTTTTTTACTGGGCAACCGAAATTAATATCGATGATATCTGGGTTTGTTTTTTCGATTATTCGCGTTGCCTCCCGCATGCTTTCAATATCGTAACCGAATATTTGAATACCTACAGGGCGCTCGTATTCGTAAATATCCATTTTCTGCACACTTTTCGCTGCATCTCGAATCAATCCTTCGGAGGAAATAAATTCCGTGTACATCAAATCTGCGCCGTGTTTTTTACAAAGTGCTCGAAAAGGCGGATCGCTTACGTCCTCCATCGGAGCAAGAAGCAGTGGAAATTCGCCTAATTCTATGTCACGGATTTTTACCATGGTGCAAAGATAGGGATTTTTTGAGTTATGATTTTCTCGCAGGCAGCATTAGTCGTTGAAGATTTTTTTGCAAAACAAGTAGATCGGTTTCAAAAACAAAACATTCCAGGCAATTTATTCAAAGAACTCTATTTTATTCGAATATCACTTTTAAAATGAACTCCCTTGATTGGATTGAAAAACAACAACATTTACTCCCGAAGCTTCTAGTAAACTGATCTCCAAGGTCTTTTCTACTATTCCCCGGGAAAATACTTCTCTACCGGTAAGATCAAAAATTGTAACTGATCCAGATGTTAAACCCACTTAGTAAGGAAAACTCCTTGTTTTAAGCCTTAAAATCCAATTGATAGTATTTCTCTTAAAAGGTTCAAAAAAAAATCCCTCCAATTATTCGGAAGGATTTTAACTTAAAAGCATACTTTAAATTATTTCTTCACATACTGCGTTAGAATCACAATAGATTGTCCTTCGATTTTTCCTTCGATTTGTTCTGCGTTATCGTGCACCAATCGGATATTACGAACTGCAGTTCCGCGTTTTGCAGAAAATGTTGCTCCTTTAACGTCTAATTCTTTTGTTAACGTCACAGTATCTCCATTTTGCAAAATTGCGCCATTACTATCTTTGTGAACAATCTTATCGTCATCGCTTTCTCCTTCACCAGTAGATTTTGCCCAAGTCATTGTTTCTTCGTCCAAATACAGCATATCTAAGAGATCTTGCGGCCATCCTTCTGATTTCATTCGGTTCAACATTCTCCAAGCAACAACTTGTACTGCTGGAACTTCGCTCCACATGCTGTCGTTTAAACATCTCCAATGATTAGCATCCATTGGTTTATCTTCTGTAATCTGTTCTAGACATGTTTCACAAACAACACAATTCTCATCCGTATTTTTTGGATTTCCTGGTGCAACAGTATATGCAGATAGGTTTGAAGTCGCTGAACATAACTCACATTTCTCACCACTTCGTTCAGCCAATTTCTTATCGATACTCATCTTGAATTATTTAATAAATTTATCCAAAGCCAAGTGTAATCCTAACCCTCTTAATTCTTGTCCTTTTGCAACTATATTTCCTTCACCATCGACTAAAAAGCCAGAAGGAATAGAATAAACCTGGTATAATTTTGAAACAACGCCATCTTTGTCCCAACCGTGGTATTTCCAAACTAGTTTATCTTCCGTAATTGCCTTTTTCCAAGCGTCTTCATTTCTATCCAACGACACGCTGTACACTTCAAATCCAGTAGCATTCTTGAATTTTTTTGACTTGTATTTTGTGTATGCTTCAACAACATTTGGATTTTCCTTTCTGCAAGGTCCGCACCAAGAAGCCCAAAAATCGATCAAAACCATTTTACCCTTCAATTTAGAAAGTTTCACGGTTTTTCCATTCGGCGATACCAAAACAATATCGGGTGCTTT
>Ga0208426_1000106_pt1 | contig 15388 bp, 16 predicted proteins | sample DEB19_08_DNA_6_FD_184524 | JGI IMG/M metagenome (GOLD analysis project Ga0208426, IMG submission 184524) | Aqueous microbial communities from the Delaware River and Bay under freshwater to marine salinity gradient to study organic matter... | ecosystem: Environmental > Aquatic > Marine > Coastal...
GACGCAACAGGGATTGAAATCCGCACTCAGAAACGCTTTGAAACCATTGGCAACATGATGCATAAGCGCCACCTCATCGAACGACATTTAGAAGTCAACCGAATTAAAGCAGAAGCATTTAAAAAGATGTTATCTAATAATAGTAGTATAGAATGTCATACGAAAAACGAGTCGGAAGAGGTAGAGATGTAGGGCAGGTTGGCCCCTTATTAAGTCGTCGCAATTTTTGGAAGGTGGTTGTTTGGCGATGGATACGAAAGATTATTTAGGAATTATTTACTTAAAAACTTAACCTTTGTTAATATATAGATGGGACGTTGGCAATGTGATAAACAGAGAGTGATTGATGACATGATTTCGGAGATGGCCCGAGAGATGTATTTGAGGGATTGGAAACGGTCGATGTTGAAAGTGCATTTCATTATAAAATTGAAAAGTATTTAGACAAATCTTTTTAATGTATATAATCATATATATATTAAAAAATGTCACTGAACGAAGGAAAGAAGAATGCAATTTCTATGATTGTTGATACAATGCATGAATATCAAAGAAAGCATAATATAAAAAAACAATGTATTACAAATACTCAATATTTATATGACTCTATAAAAGCATCGTTTCCATATTTAGATATAAAAGTTAAAGCAATTATTGGCTTTCGCAATAGTGATAAAATTATTGGCGTTGATGAAAAAAGTAAGAAAAAATATGTTAATCGAGAAACATATACGGTAGTTCATATGGTTGTGTTAATTGACGGTAAAACAATATTTGATCCCTCTGCAGAAATAAATGATATGGAAGATTTAGATTATGTTGGGTATGAGTTTAAAGGTTTGATAAAAACATTACGAGAATTAGGAATGTCTGAAGAAATGATTGATAAACTTATAAAACAATATATGACATTTTTCGGATATGAAAAAAAAATGAATAATGGGGAAGGACTTATTGTTGACCGACAATATTATAATAGTCAAGCCGACTATGTTGAAGAAACAATGAGAAAAAGTATTTAGACAATTCTTTTATATACATATAGTATATGCCTGTATCAGAAGCCCAGAAGAGAGCCAGCAAGAAATGGAGGGACAACAACAAAGAGAAGTTTAGAGAAATCCAATACATATGGTTGGAAAAGAACCGCGAGAGAGTAAATGAACTGACTGCAAAAAGACAGAAGGGATACTACCACGCAGGAAAGGCCTGTTCTTATGAATGGGCCGTAAAAGAATTATTCAAAATGAAAATCTGAATATTGTTTTATTTTTAAATGGCTTAAAAATAAAATCTTTTTGTAATATATAAGAAATGTTTAGCGAAAAGTCCACCCCCTCCAAAAAGTTTTCCTTTACCCTTGAACGCTCCGATTTTACGAAATCTATTTTTTGCAACACCAATTGCTATGAGGTTGTCAATCCCGAATTATGCAATGGCTTTATTGTCAATAAGATGGGAATCAAATTCCACAAAACTGGAAAGTTTAAAAATATGCCCTACAAGAACGAGCACGAATTACTTACAAATTATCAAAAAAACTATATCCCCAATAGCAACCGAATTAAGGTTGAGTATATTATGGCTCGTCATGGATGGGGCCGAGTGCAACCGATCGGATCTTTATCGTTGTCCCTGTTTCACCGCCCCACAAGACATTCTCTATGTGCCGATACTTACCAAGACTACGATATGGTGAATTGTCAACCGGCTGTCATCAATCAAATATGTATGCAACACAATATTATAAATAAACAGTGTATGGCTTATTGCGAAAACCCGAAAGACTGGAGGCATAAGGTGGCCGAGCAACACCACTTGAAACCCATTTTAAATAAGGAAACCGGCGTTACTTTATCCCCATATGAACAAGCCAAGAAACTTTTTATTTCTCTTGCATTTGGCGGTTCATATGCCGTTTGGCAAAAAGATTATAATGCAGAGGGTGGCGACATCTCTGAAATCATTGAAATGGAAAAGGAAATGTCAAACGTCATGGATTTGATATATAAAAGAAATGTCGATATGATTGAGGATATTTCAAATGACGCATGGAAGAAGAAAAGCACACAGGCCAAGAAGCGTTCTATTATGGGGCTGTTCGCCCAATCTGTCGAACGTCTATTGCAGGAGTCTTGTATTTTAAAGATATGCAGAGATTACGGGTTTAAGCTCGAATCCATTGTTCCTTGTCAAGACGGGTTTATGATTTTGAAGAGTGATGTTAAAAAGGATGTGGATATTTTACACATTATGCAGACTCACCTTTCCGAGTTGTTCGGCTTTGATATTAAGTGGGAGGTGAAACCATTTGACGAGCAGTTGCCTTGTGGGATTCCGTTGGCTCCTCTTATTACTGAGGTCAATGAGGATTTCTCATTCAAAGCGGTTTCCACAAAGTTTGAAAAGACACATTGCAAGATTACAAATCTTGGCATGTTTGTAAAAACCGAAGATACCGGGGACGTTGTAATGACGAAATCGCATTTGATTACTTCTTACGAACATATGACCTATGAGGCGCTTGTCAAGGGTGAAAAGGAACATTTGAATTTCATTTCAAAGTGGCTCCACAATAATCCTCATATAAGGGTTAAGCGTGAGATTAAAATTATCCCGCCCGATCTGAAAGTCCCCGCCGATGTTTATAATGCATGGAGAGATTTTAAGATGTTGACCGTTAAAACATATACTCCGAAGCCGGAAGCTGTTAAGTTGATATGCGACCATATTAAAATCCTTTGCAACCATGACGAGTATTGCTATGATTATTTCATTAAATGGATTGCTTGTCTTATTCAGTTTCCGTCAAAAAAATTACCAATGCCTGTTTTCGTTTCGAGAGAAGGCGGTGGTAAGGGTTCATTATTGCGGTTCTTCAGTGTTATTTTGGGGGCATCAAAGATTTTGCAAACTCAAGAACCCAGTAAGGAAGTGTGGGGTGAATTCAATTCATTAATGTTGAATTCATATTTGGTTTGCCTTGATGAGATTTCAAAGAAGGAGATGGCGGGTTGTGAGGGTAAAATCAAGGGGCTCATTACTGAACCCACCATTCGTATTAACGATAAGGGCAAATCCAGATTTGAGGTTGAGTCCTATCATAAATTCATTGCATTCTCAAATCCGGATGCTTATGGTAATGAACCGATGAATACCACTGACGGCGACAGAAGAAAGTGGTTCGTTAAATGCAGTGATGAGTTGGTGAAAAATAAACCTTATTTTGATAAGTTCTATAAAACCCTTGATGATGTTGATTCTATGAAAACCGTGTTCGAGTATTTCAATACACTTGCAGATGCAGAGAGTGTAAATTCAATGGATTTGCCTGTTACCAAATATAATCAAAGTTTGAAAGATATGGCTGTTCCTCCATTAATGATGTTTATGACTGAATTTATGACAACCAATGTAAAACCTACCATTACAACTGCTGAATTATTTGGAAGGTTAAAGGAATGGACTGGAAGGACCGGGATTCGTTATGAATGCAACAGTTTGCAATTTGCTTGTAGGTTATCCAATTTAGAAATTCCTGGTATGGAAAAATCAAATAATATTGGTGACTTGCGTTTGAAAGGTTGGGAGTTTGATATTAATAAATGCAGAGAATCTTTGGGGTTGGGGTGTTTGATAAAAGTGGAGGACGAGGATGGGGATGAGGGGTCTGTGTAATCCAACCCGCTTGGCCCGCTATTCAACCCCGCTATTCTGTTTCTGTGGTTGTTTCTTTGTTTCCTTACTGTATATGCTGTTATTTTTTTATCTTATATATATAATAATAAATAAATAGCAGGTATAGCGGGATAGCGGGTTATAATCCACTTTCCTCATAAAGTCCAAAAGAAAATGATGATGATGGGTCATCATGATAAAATAATAGTTTTCTATAGCGGAGTTGCATTCTAACCCGACTAACCTGCTTACCTGCTTTTTAAAAATGCATAAATTAAATATTAAAAAACTCCACTGCATAACCAATAAGAAACCAATTATAATATTTTCAATAATGTTTTTTGTTTTAACGCGGGTTGGTTTTTAACGCGGGTTGGTTTACGGCCTCTTGGAAAAGACCCGCTCCTTAATTATCCGGACCCGGCTTAATTAAACACCTAAAGGTTATATAAATAGACTTACTTATATAACTAACTCATCGAATCCATAATCGATGTTTCTTTCTCTCCAACATGACTCGATGTAACCGTCTGAAAAATACTGAGGGGTGCATTATATATTACTCGAAGATAATCTGCCGGCCATCTCCGAGTTCCATCTTATAACAGAACCAGATCGTTTTATGAGGGGGACACGTGCGGTTAACATCGTAGTCCGTTATGAAGTCTGTCCTTTTATGGGGTATCAAAATTTGCAAATGCGGACTATTCATAAGCTCCTTAATATAGACGCGACCCAGGGTATCCAAAGGCACATAGAGGGCGAACGGCTTCCCTAATGAGATGCATCTCTCGAACACTTCCTTCTTACATGAATAGGGTGGATTATCTACGATGCAATCCCAGTCATTCGGGGACCACTCAAAGAAATCCGAATCACAATGTATGTGTTTGGCACCATGATGTTTGTTTACATACTCAGCACATAGACCCTTGCAAAAGAAAGGCATCCACACCCGAGCATCGCGGTTCTTGAAATGTTTGAAGAACAGCTCCCACACCCACTCAGGTGTTTCATAATTGTCTTTCCCCTGTTTTGCTTTGTTGTTAAAATACGGCATATACCATATATAAACAAAATTTAATCTGCAAAGTAATAAATGCTTTTCGGAGGTGCGGGTTTCGATTCCCCAGGTGTCACCTTAAAAGACGATTTACTTTGTTGAGTTTTGGTTTCCCGTGCCTTCGGTTTCGGGGCCTCCTCCTCTTCGGATTCAGACTCCTCATAAATGATGGTCTTCTTCTTCGGCTTCTTCTTCTTCTTTACAATAACCACCTCCTCCTCCGATTCAGAGGCTGACTGGTAAATCACTTTGGGCTCCTTCTTCGGCTTCACTGCAACAACTGCTTTGGGTTCCGCTTTCGGTTTCTTAACCACGACCGGCTCAGGCTCTGGCTCTGATTCAGATTCATTGTCGGTTTTATCAATCGGCGGTGCATTATTCAGTTTGTCTTTGATTGCTTTGAGTTTCATTTTCTTTTCCTCCATGGCTGACAGCATCTTCTTAGTGGCTTCTTGTTGTGCTTCACTTCTTTGTTTTTTCTGCTTTGGCTTGGTAAGGGTTTCATCGTCATTTAGGGATTCCATTATACCATAGCCCCAGAAAATAATTGCCTAAATTAATTAAACAAATCTTTTCTCAGGCATTACTATAATGCAAATCAGCGAAATCGCCAATGATAAGATACCCCCTACAAAACCAATCAAAGAAACAATGGACGTTTTTGTCCCGGATATTGTAGAGGGAGTTGCAAGACGAAACGGAGGAATAATTCTCTACATAGGTTCAGGTGGATCTGGAAAAACATCTCATCTGCTAGGTCAAATGAAAACCGTTTATAAAAAGAAATTTCATCACATTTGGTATTTCTGTCCTTCGTCTTCCTTCTTAAGTGTAGAGAAACATCCATTCGTTAATCACGATAAAGTTTTCCATGAACTAACAGCGGAAGCGTTAGAAGATATAAGAGAAGAATTAACAAGCATTAAAGAAGACAGAGAAGAAGATGATATGCCAGAATACTCTCTTGTGATTATAGATGATTTTGCAAATAATTTGAAAGATAAACATTTACTTTCAAAGCTAAACTCAATGCTTATTAAAGCCAGGCATCTCAATTGTTGTTTCCTTTTTACAGTTCAGTCATATCTCTATTATCCAAAGATTTTACGTAAGCAGTTGACGTGGATATCAATATTTAGTGGAGTTCGAAACAAAGAAGAATGGGGAACAATCACCAAAGAATTATTAAAAATGAAAGAAGACCAGGCAAAGCAATTGTATGATTATGTATTCGATAAACCATACCAGCATTTAGACATTGATTCATTTGAAGAGAAGTTTTATAAAAATGGGAATCAACTGCAAATAACGGAAAATTGAAAAATGATATAAAAAGAATATAATATGTATATAAAAATGATATATATTATTTATCGTATAACAGCGGGTGATTACACATATATTGGAAGCACAAAGGATTTTAAACAACGAAAGTCACAACATAAATCTGCATGTAAAATAGAAGAATCCCAAGCGTATAAAATGATTCGCGAACAAGGTGGTTGGGATAAATGCGAGATGACACCAATTGAGGAATATGAATGTGAAGGACAATTACAAGCACGTATGAGAGAAGAATATTGGAGGCGCGAATATAATGCAAATATGAACTTACGAAGATCTCATAGAACAGAAGAAGAAAGAATAGAAGATTGTAAAAAATCATTTAACACATACATTGAAGCAAATAAAGAAAAAATAGAAACTATTAATGAATGCAGTTGTGGGGGTAAATACACACATTTGCATAAAGCAAGACACGAGAAAAGTAAAAGACACCAAGACTATTTAGCGAAGACATTATCTACAGATACAATATAATCATAATGGAACATATTGAATCAATCCAAATATATCTGAATAGCCGATACGCTACTGAAAGCGTGGGTGGTAATATTGCAAACTCAATCTACTATCTGCCCGTAATAGAGATACCAGACGGCCACCACATTTACCTTTCTCTGCAGAATGCAACAATCCCTTATTCATTTTATTCTATCTCCTCCGTAGACAACACATTCAGCTGGGGACTCGTAGCCGGCCCAGTGAATACATATTATATCGAGCCAGGCAATTACAATATAACGCAACTTATCGATGTAATCAAAACGGCAATGGGAGCGTCCTTCACAATCACTTATAGCCCCATTACAAGCAAACTGCTGATAACACATGCAACCACGAATTTTATAATTTACGCGGGGACCTTTAACCATATCATCGGGTTCAGCAAAACCAGCAATACCACCTCCGTTGCCAATCTTCTCTACAGTCGCGACTGCGTGAATCTGAATCAGATAAGGGCCTTGAATATTGAGATAAACTTCCCTACATACAATGTAAATGTGGCGCAACCGTATAACCAGAATATATTAGCAACGATACCGGTGTATGTCGCGCCCTTCTCTATTATCACTTATCAGAACCCTAATAACTTTAGGACAAACTTGTATGTGAATAAACTGGACCAGATTCAGATCCGCATAGTAGATAACGAGGGGCGACTCGTGGATATGAATGGCATCCAATATCAGATGACGTTGCAACTGGATTGTGTCAAATTTACAGATTAGTCTAGATATTTTCTAATGGTAGTTTATAATGATTGGCTATAAACAACCTTTAGGAAAAGCGATGATGGGACATAACATGCCCCTCGGCAAAATGAGAATCGGAACCAAGGTTCCCCTTTTAGATAGACCGACCGCCAGAAAAGTCGAAGAGGCCCTTGTGCGAAAAGTTTCGGCGGGTCTTGAGAGAAACGTCCTTAAGAGATAAATACTGAAAACATTTAGACATTTCTAATTGTTTTTTTCCAAAAATATTTCCTGGGGCTATTGTATATAAACAATGATTCCCGCGAACCTCAAGTATCAATCCAAAGTTGAATCTGCCCCTGCCCGTAGATATTTAACCCAGATCCAACCCCAAGGGTCAACCGGTGGTTACAACCCCGGTGATACCATCACCATCAATATCCCCACCCGTGCCAACACTGCACTTATCCCCTCTGAGTCCTATTTGAGAGGACAGTTTAACTTGATTGCCGTCGGCACTGCATCTACAAGTTCCTGCTTAGAGTCGTGCGGATGGCACAATTTTATCCAGAGAATTCGCGTGTTCCACGGAAGTAACTTGTTAGAAGATATTGATAATTACGGTCAGCTTGCTAAGATTCTCTACGATTTCCAGGCCCCTGAAGACTCGGTTAAGGGTCGCTTTGCCATTACCTCCGGAACCAACGAGGACTACTCCGGTGTAGGAACTGGTGCCGCCGCTTTACAAAACGTCCGCTCGGTTAACCGAGGCCGTGCTACCGGTGCTTTGGCAACAACTGCAGGTGGAACGGTTTTCCCCTTTGCCATCAACTTGATATCGCTTGTTGGTTCTTTGGCAGGTGAGAAATACCTGCCTTTGTGGGAGATGACCGCTGCGCCCCTGCGCCTTGAGATTGTTCTGCAATCTTCCCTCATCCGCGCGATGATGGTTGAAGGTGGTGCAGGTTTGAATTTTACCGCCAACGGCATCAATTATGCTGCCGAATTCTTAGAATTGCCCGATTCAGCCGTCGCTGCCATAAAATCAGGCTCCTCCAGCCCGATGCAGATGGTCCTCCCATCTTACAGGTCATACACCAACAGTGCTGCCATTACCACTGCTGGAACCCAGGTTAGTTTCCCCATCCCCGCCAAGTTCAGTTCTCTCAAGAACATCTTTGTTGCCACCAGAACAACTGCCGGAACTGCCGCTCAATACCCCTCGTCCCATTGCAAATTCGGCCTTACCAGTTACAACTTCAGGGTTGGGTCTGAGGTCCTCCCATCCACTGCCCCCACAAGTGTTCCTGAAATCTACACTGAGGCGCTCAAATGCTTTGGCTCCGTGGCAGATCTACAACTCCAGCCGTCCATTGATAACACCGCCTATTCTCTCGATGTCCCCAACACTGTTGCTGGTTTGACAGAGGCCTCCACTGAGGATTCGGGCGCTTTCTTGGTCGGCATTGACATGGAGATATACCAGAATGCTGATAAGGCGGCCATATTCGCGGGAACTAACACGAACACAAGTGATATCTTCTATATTGCGAATCACACCCCCGCTGGTAACGTTACCATCCTCCAGACTGGATTTGCATGCTACGACCAGGTGCTTGTCTATGAGAACGGTATATGCTATGCTAGATACTAAACGCATTTAACAATTTATAATAATCTATGTATTTATTATAAATGGATCAAGAGATAGCGAAATTATGGCTCAATAGCGGGTCACTTACAACAACCCCATCACAAACAGGAGTAATAAGTGCCGATAATATGACGGTGACATTCAACTTTGATTTGAGAATTGTTTTAGGCGAAACACTGTGGAGCAAATATAAGTATTTCAAAATGTATATTAATGATACATCTCCAGCATCAACGACTGGTATGGCAACGCTTTATCAAAATGGGTTGAATCTGATTCAGGCATCGTATCAAGGCAAACAAGCGGGATTTCAAACTGCGATAGATGAAACCAACTTGGCAACTCCAATCGGTATACCACGTCAATTTAATCGTTCTGCAAATACGAGAACATTTGTAATGATAAAACCTGATGCAAACAACGTCCAACTTACATTGCAATTTGTATATGAAACAGGAGCAACCGCAACAATAACTCAGCGTATTTTCTTTTTAGCGTTTGTGCCGATTGATGATACCAAGATTTACAGAAGTCCATACACAATGCTGTATCAAAACGAGCAGGTCAATTTCACATTGAGTGGAACCATTTTACCAGCGGGGGGTGTAGCCGCATCAAATCAGTTTGGTTCAAGAAATGCTAATTTTAATATTTTTACATTTACCAATATCAATATGCGACAGATTTTAGGCAGTTTATGGGATAAGTATGACAAGTTCAATTTGATATGTAATTCAATCGGAATGCAGGGAACAGGGGCGACATTTTCAGTAGCACAGCGTCGTATGTGGTATGAAATGGAAGGTCTTCAATTTATCAATAATTTACGAGTGACAACAGGATATAAACAGGGAAATGGATTCACACAACAATTCTTTTATACTGAAACTTTTACAAATGATTGTGAATACGGACAAGCACCAATGTCAATAAATACATTTCGCAAACCCGAGAGTGAGAATGTGGATTTAACCTTTTATTGTTGGACTGCTAATGGTGGAGGGACAATCACAGTAGTCCAATTAAACGCGCAAACATTTACATTTTCAGTTGTGGGAGTTAAAGAATAATCTATAGAGATAATATAAATGCTATCAGACAGTGCTTCACTTATATTATCTACGAGGTCAACAATTAATCCTTGCACGATTAACGCGCAAAAGACGGCATTCACATTTAACAATATTGATATGAAAAATGTCATGGGAGAGATGTGGGACAAATACGACCAATTCGCATTGAAGTTGGTGTCCTTTTCAACAGAAGGAGCAGTAACAATCGTCAGTGGTTCAACTATGGGGCAATTATCATACAATTTGAGAGGGTTGGAATGGTCCAATGTGATATATGAATCAACAGGGTCAATAAGTAATAAAGAATGGGTGCCTGTTGCTTATGCGTTTTTACAAGGAGTATCACCAAATATAAATCCATTAATTATAAATACGGGTTGGTCTTTCAATTTCAAAAAGGGCAATAGATTTGAAAACTTTGAGTTTGCGTTGGCAAATACTGACCCGAATGCTTCAGTTGGTGTTTCTAATTTTGGTGTATATCCTGCTGGAAATAATTTCAATGATGTTGAGTTTCATTTTCTATTTGAACCTGTAATACCTGGAAAAATGAATGAGTGTGCTTTCTTTGGTTTCAATTCAAGTATCAATATACCAATAAAACGACTTGTAACTGATAATAGCAAAATATACTCATACCCCGATTTCAATATGCGAAGATTGTGTAATTTGTTTTGGGATAAACACGATGATTTTGAAATACAATTGGGAATGATATCTGCACGTGGAACTGGAAACAATACAGGTGATATTCGTATAACCCCCGTTCAGATTTCAGGTCTTAATTTTGTAAACAACGGAACGAAACAAAGCAATGATACAGCAGGTCTAAAATTAAATACCGAAAACGCGATTATAGGAACAGTGCTAAATCCTGCTGGAGGTTCAAACTATGGGGTTGATTTGGCATATCCAGTTGCCCCAGTTCAGTTCAAAAAAGACGGGGATAATGTCCCGCTACAAATCCAGTTTCGTAATAGCGAAAATACAGGGACAACGAATGCGTTAGGGTTTGGTGGATTTGTGACACCCTATTGGCAATTGGCGTTTTTTGTGAAACCCATTTACGAGGTGGAAAAAGCAACCCTTAATATCAACCCGTGGGGACTTACAACGACGGAAACCAACTTGGGTGTGCGTGATACCGACTATACCACCTTTACCCTGAAAAACATTGATATTCGTAAATTGTGTCAATCCTTTTGGGACAAATATGACCGTTTCAATATCTTTTTAACACAAACAACTTCTTTTACAACGGCACTTAATTCTAATGGAGGTTATCGTCTTGAAATAGAAGGATTTGATTTCATACCCCAATTATCATTGACAAATACAAGACGACAGAACCAATCCGCAACACTGGGGTCAGTATCAACATTTGTATTAGCGAATGAGGTGGTGTCAAATGGAACGATGGCATCGCTAATGACAACTTTTTATAAAACAAGAAGTATCGTAGATTTGAAACTAAGTGCATTTAATTTAAATAATAACACGCCCCCTGCATCTCCTAACTTGCCACTCGCTGGCAATTTCACATTTACAATCGTAGGAGTGAAAATGTAATTAAACGAATATTTTAGACCCCTTAATGTTCTCTATGTTGTGGGCGTTATAAGCGTCGATGGCACCGGCAACCGCGATCTGCGGGGCGCTACGAGAGAACAAAGCTGGAAGCAATTTGCTCGTGTGGGGGTTCGCCAATGTTTGCACGTGAGGCGACCACGCAGATGCGCCCGAAACCACATCGCCGGCGGTCCTGTAAATATTACGGTTCGGTCCACCCTTAACCTGTTGCCCGATCGTTTGTCCGGCATCAAGTGCATACACTTTATCATTGCTCTTTGCAATGTCCTGGATAATTCGGCCACCCAAGCTGTGGGCGGTCAAGGCGGTTTCTGCGGGTTGATACTTGGCTTTCGCTTTCTTCAAGGTTTCGTCGGCCTGTTTGTACCGGTCGGTATCCTTGAATCCCCCGAAAACATTTTCGTATCGGCGGTCGAAACTTTTCTTCCATGCATCAGGGAGGAGTTTCTCAATGCCCCGTTCGATAATTGGTTTACCAGTGTTCTTTTTAATACCGAGAGCCAATTTCAGATCAGAATTCACCCAGTCGTCTAGGGTGTGTGAGCCGGTGACGTTGTAGAGAAGTTTCTTAGAATCAGGATTATAATACACTTGTTGGTTGTCGTTAGAAAGCCCCTTGTCAATCTGGTAGCCGTATTTTGCCATCTCCTTGCCCTGCTGAGATTCGCTGGGTAGATAGCCAATTCTCAAGGAATCGTAGAGAGTCGGTCTTGGTGTGGAACTGTTTTGCATTATATATATACAATGCAAAATTATTGTGATTTTTTGAGTTCAATCTCTTCTAAAGGTGTTAGTTGGGTGGCTTTCTGATGCCAATCCTCCACCAAGTAATAAAGCATGGGGAATTGTTGGAGCAGACCGGGGTATGCCTTTTCAAACCGTTGTTCGTAATATTCGATGGAGAGATATTCGCCAACACCGAATTTCTCGGGGTTAAAAGTGAATTCGACTTCTTCTAGTTTATAAATAAGGGAATCGGGAAGGTTTTCTAAATCGAATGAAACTTCACGGACGTTTTCTTCTTCAATAAAATCAGACATATACATTAAGGTTTTATATTTTTTGGACGAGGGTGTCTGCAAGATTATTCATTTCCTTAATCATTCTCTCTTTCGATGTTACAATAGATTCATCTACTCGTCCACCAACTGTATCCATAAATTGCCTATAATAAATCAATACATCTACGGTATCAGTCCCCCTTACACTTGGAATGGGTGGCAACCCAAAATAATCAGTGACTGATTTTCTTAGAGAAAGACTGAATCTTCCACTCCCACCACCTGTTTTAACAGCTTCTACACCGACAGCTTCACCAACGGGTTCTCCGACAGCGATTCTCTCCAGAGGTTGCAAACGGGCAATTGGAATGTTTTCAGTTTCCTCTACTGGAAAAATGGTTTCTTGCAATTGAGATACAGCCTCAGGACCCCCTTCATTAATTGTTTGGGTAAAACCTTCCTCGCTAATATCAGGGACCATAACTCCAACAGAACGGGTTCTCTCGAAGGGGTTGTAGACACCGGCACCCGCTTCTTGCTGACTCCTAAAGCGTGTGCCTTGAATATCGGCGATCCGCCCCTGTTGAACCTCTGACCGTAATTGGGCCAAGGCGGCGGCATTTCTCTGTTGAATGTCCTGTATCTGCTGAGTGGTTGCACCCTGTGGGATTTGCTGGATAGGAGGCAGGTTTCGCATCTGAGGACCGGGCCCATCACCTCCCATGTCATCGCCTTTGCCAGAACCCCTTTTAGCACGGGGTTTAGATTTTCCCTTAAATACTCCCAGTTTAGAGAGTTCCTTAATCATCTTAACCATGGAATCGGTTTTTACAGATACATGGTTATAGTTCGTATTTTCGGAGTTGTTGGAAACTTTTGACATATATATATATACGGATATATTATAATGAGTATTAGTAATTTAGATTATACGTCTTACAACTATTTGACAAATTTGGCATCAGTGAATGCAAATGAAGTCAATACAGATATTTTGACTAAAAGCGACCCGGACATCAGCGATCTGCAATTTGATATGTTGGAAGGTATCAACACCAATGAAACCATACAGCAACAGATAGACGGCATTATTGCTGGTTTAGAAACAGTGGGATATTGGGGTGCATTCTGGAGTAATGTCGACCAAACCAATGCAGGGGCAACAAGTGTCAATTTAATGACGGTGAATAACAGCGACCCCAGTAACAATGGAGTGCAAATCGGGGCGACATCGTCGCAAATCAAGGTGCTAAATGCGGGGACATACAACTTCCAGTTCTCAGCACAGTTTGATAAAAGCGACGGAGGAAAAGATAATGTGGAGGTGTGGTTTCTGAAAAATGGTGTCAATATAGCGGATAGCAACAGCCTTTTTTCATTGGAGGGCAATAATGACAAAGTGATAGCGGCATTGAATTTTATGGTTACGTTATCGGCAAATGATTATATCGAGTTAGCGTGGCATTCGGCAGATACAGCTTTATTTCTGCACCACGATGTGGCGGGGACAAGTCCAACTCGACCGGCCGTCCCCAGTGTGATTATTACGGTTCAGCAAGTGACGAATGTATTGGCTGGGCCCACAGGACCCACAGGACCCACTGGGCCGGGTGGCGTTGGACCGACAGGACCCACCGGATCTCCAGGAGGACCCACGGGACCCACGGGACCCACCGGCCCCAGTGGAGGACCTACCGGAGCGACAGGACCCACGGGACCAGCGGGACCGGGTGGAGATGGTCCTGTAGCGTATGCGGCATTGGCTTTAGCCACCACGACGGCGGCAACATTGGGCGGTTATATCGTAACCAATAATGCGAGCCAAGCGGTCCAAGACGCGCAGATAGCCACAAATACGGCAGATATTAACACACTTGAAGGACGAGTAACTACATTAGAGGTTAAGACCACCGATCAATCGTGGGGTTCGCTTACGGGGACCACCTTTTCTGGACGGGTGAATGTAGGCACGACAGCGGATGGTGTCGTGTTAAACACAGGCGCAATATGCACGTTTGGTTCGGGGATATCTTCCTCGGCGGCGATTACTTCGTCAGCGGGGACATCGCAGTTTTCCTCCTTGTTGATAAATACAACTGCAGAGATAACAAATGATTTGACAATCACAAATGGTGTAGAATTCATTACTCGAGATACCTTGACCAGCACAAAGAAGTTGGTTCTCTACGATAACACCACTGGAAACGATTATGATTACCTTGGCTTCTGGACCGACTCGGGGCCCGCCTCAAAGAAGTTCTTGAATGCGGAAATCGATGGCGTGGCAGGTTCAGCATTCCAGTGGTATGCAGGAGATGGAGCCGGTACGTCAAGAACCCTTCTGAAACAATTAACATCGGTGGAAGAAACCGGATTCACTCCCTCCGTGAAGTTTTTAAAAACAACTGGATTTTCACAGGAAATCAACCTACTCAAAGACGCACCGAATAACACAGTAAAAATAAATATGTTGGGAGATACGGGAGGACTAAATGCATTTGACGGGCAAATCATCCAAGCGGAAGGAAACGGTGTAGATGACAACCGAGGCCTCATGACGATTCAAAGTGGTGGACTTGCGATTAATGCATTGAGTGCAGGGCTTAATATTCAAGCAAACGCTTCAACCTTGATTCAATCAGGGACAACAACAACGCTGACGAGTGATGGTGAAACAGAAATCAACTGTGATATTCTTGACATTAATGTCGTCGGACAAACAACAATAGATACAACAGAATTAGACTTAACAACTTCAGTTGGAAATATGGATTTTATGACCTCAACAACAG
>Ga0208426_1000108_pt1 | contig 15260 bp, 15 predicted proteins | sample DEB19_08_DNA_6_FD_184524 | JGI IMG/M metagenome (GOLD analysis project Ga0208426, IMG submission 184524) | Aqueous microbial communities from the Delaware River and Bay under freshwater to marine salinity gradient to study organic matter... | ecosystem: Environmental > Aquatic > Marine > Coastal...
GATGCTCCAGTCACATTGAATGTTGTTTGACTACCTTGCGTTAGATTTTGATTGATACGGTTGTCTAAAGCAACCCAAGTTGTGCCATTTGGAGAACCTAATAAAGTCCAAGATGTTGGTAAGTCAGTAGTAGTTGGGACAGTGATATAATAACTCTGTAATATTGAACCATACGGCGTTTGAATTTGTATCCATTCGCCGTTAATATTCAAAGTTGATTGAGTTCCTGTGTATACACCGCTCGAATAATTCAGTAGAGTAACGAATGTAGAAGTATCTTTATCAAAAGCATAATAATCTGTTGGCGAATTATTGGAAGTCGAAACAAAATATTCACCGTTTAACCATTTAGAGGTGTTTGTTGTGAGTATGGTATAGTTTGCTGTGAGGGCTGGTATCGTTTCAGCCACTTGAGTAACGCTTCCATTTAAAACAAGTCTGTTTTTCATATAAACATTTCCATTGAAAAAAGACACTGCACTGATGTCGGCAATAGTATCGTTAAATACACCAAATCGTCCGTACACTGCTGTATTCGTTAATGCGTTAAAACTTAAAGGCATAATTTACATTATCTTGAGATTTTTATTACAACGAACCAAATACTCCAATATCTGCACTATCCAGCATACTTTCATCTATAACCATATTGAAAAAACTATTATACCATTCGCTATCTACTGAAACATCATCGCTGTCTCTCTGTGAAATTGTATTCAATGAAGCACCATTCAATGTAACATTTCCTGATATCGTTACCGTCGATAAGGCATTACCTATAAAGATTTCACTGTTTGTTTTTACCCCAATCGATATTTTTCTTTGGTTTATTTCAGCAGTTTGATTGACAGTGTCGATGTCTAAAGAAGGAATATAATCAGTCTCCCCTTGTATTTTTAATCGGTTTTTGGCAAATAATTCCTTTGAAGTTACATCAGTTGTCGTGTTTATAACACCTTTGCACGATATTCCGCCGGTGGTGGATATATCGCCCACGGTTAATTTTAGTTTACCAAGAATAGTGGTTGTTGAAGAATTACTGCCAATATTAATAGTATTACTGGGTGTTAATGTCCCTATATACATATCCTTTTGGTCAATTCGTGCTGATTTTAATATAGGGTCTATGTCTAATGACGGGTTACTGAAGGGTGTAAATAATGCTTGAAGTCGTCCTGCTATTATTGTATCACCTTGTTGATTTATCGAAAGTTTGTATTCCCCTGGTGTTGATGGGTCTGGTATCCCAATACCATTTGTACTTATAGTACCGCCGCTATAAATACTACCATTTTGGTCTACATTTAAAACAGTAGTACCCGTTATCTTATTATTCAATCGTAAAATTCCTTGTCCATATATATCACCATTTGTAGAAACATTTCCAACGGAGTTAACACTAAATGCTGGTTGGTCGCTTACATAATCCATTTGTTGTGTGTATAAATTTATTGCCCCAAAAATATGCAAATCGTCTTCTACTATTAACGAACCGTCTCCTTGCGTAGGGTGTCCTACCGTAACTGAAATTGCATCATATGATAAATTAGGTATATTTCCTGCCGGTCCAGTTGGTCCTCGACTACCATCATTTCCAGCCTGTCCAGTTGGTCCTTCATCTCCTTTATTTCCCTTATCTCCAGGTGGTCCTTGGGGTCCTTCAGGTCCTGGTACAAAACTTGGTGCTCCGGGAGGTCCTGGTATAACACTTGGTACTCCAGGAGTTCCGGGCAATCCCATAGGTCCCATTGGTCCAGCGGGTCCTGGTATATAACTGCGTTCCCCATCTTTGCCGTTTGAACCGTTTGCTCCAGCAGCACCCGCGGCACCAGTGGCACCCGTAGCACCCGTTGCCCCTTTCTCAACAAAAATTGTCCAATAAGTTGTGTCAGTGGGTTCGTTATTGACAGTTGGTAAAATACAGATGTATAAAATTCCGTTATATGGAACTATATCATTGACTGCATATGTGTAAGGTGGTATATATGTTTTTTTCCACTTGAGTGCACTATTTGCTGTAGTCTGTGCTGCATCAGCGTGTGTCAATGCAGTGTCTGCTGTTGATTGTGCCGCATCAGCGTGTGTCAATGCAGTGTCTGCTGTTGATTGTGCATCATCGGCGTGTGTCAATGCAGTGTTTGCTGTTTGCTGTGCGTTATCGGCGTGACTTAGTGCAGTGTTTGCTGTAGTTTGTGCTGCGTCAGCGTGACTTAGTGCTGTTTCGGCTACTCCTCCTTGGGATGTACCTGTTTGTATTCCTCTACCAAGAAGTATCTGGTTCGTTAAATTGTTTTTCTCAAATGCATATGTTCCGTTTAAACTCATCTCATATAATAATGATATTTTTTAATTTATAATATTATTATTAATTTTAATCAATGGGTGTCATCTTTAATACTAATATCCAGCCCTTGTTAAATGCAGTAGCATCCGCTTTATTTACCAACAACATTTGGTATTCATCATATAACTGAAAGTTGATACTCCTGCCATTGAAATTCTCCACCATAAACCCGTATGTAGATTGGGGGTAATTATTGTTTGTGTTGGTAAAAGCAATCGTTCGTAATGCTAAAGTCGATGTGTCCCTGCCATTCACAATACCAAAACCGCTATCCGCTCTTAATTCAACAACATAGTTCGTTAAATCTGCTTGAATTGCCGATACCATAAACGAAACAACTTCGCAATAAAAATGTCTATTCCTTGTTGGTAATCCGTTCAACTTCATAGTCAAATTATTGGATGCAACTCCTGTCGCTGTATTACTTCGAATAATGTAAAGAAATGGTGTCGTGTTATTCATTATATTATACCGATACATTTAATTTTAAACTATAGGTGTCATTTTCAAAACGAGTATCCAAGGGCGTGAGAAATTGCTATTCAATCTATCCAAAAGCAAGGCACCATATTCATCATATAACTTGAAACGAATATACTTGTTGTTAAAGTTGTTGCAGATGAAATTATAGGTGCTTTGGTTATCTGTCATCATATTCCTAAAAGCAATCGATTTAAAACCACCTTGCCTACAATCTTTACCATCGAGAAGTGAAATGCCTTCTTGCCTTAATTCTACTACATTTGCTTTAACATCGTCTGCATTCGCTGAAACCATAAATGAAACGACTTCGCAATTAAATTTATCGTATCTGGATGGTAACCCAAAGAGTTGTATAGTGCTGTCGTTTGTTGCTGTAATCGTGCCGTTCTGTATAGTATATTTACTTTTAATGTATATGATTGAAATCGGTATCGCTACTGTGGGTGATTTTGTGAGTGCGTATACTGGTAGAACTGGTATTGATTTTAAATGATTGCCTGTCAATGTCCAATCACTAAAAGTTACAGCATTGCCATTTCTAATTTGATTTATTATCAAACGAAAATAACTGTATGATGAAGTCGTCGTGGTAGGATTGAAAATATATGGATTTTGATTATCTGGATATGTAGTTATATGTTGATAATCGACTAGACCCCAAGTTGTTCCATCATTTGAACCAACTACATATATTATCACGGGTGAATACTGGCTCCACTTTAACCCTGTCTGTGGATATAATTTATATGTTGTTAGTTGCAGGGAATAAGGTAATTGTATTTGAACAAATTCACCAGCAATTAAACTTCCATCTTGCATAGCAGCAGTATAGTAGTGTTCGGGAGAACCACCACCTACATAAAGACCACTGCTTGAATATGCATCTGTAGTATAATTATTAACACCTTTATATGCCGTAAACCAATAATCATTCGTAATAGAATTTGCTACTGCACCATAAAACATACGCCAAGGCTGAAAACCACTATAGGACGATGCACTTGCAACATAGTCACCATTTTGAAATAAATTGTCGCCCGTATAACTGCTTACAGTAAGGTTGTTGCTACTTGCGGTATTGAACGGTTGCGGAATTGCATTTACCAGTGTGGCACTGGTTGAAGGTGTATAATAACTTAACATTCCTAATAATGTCCCGTCCGGCAATCCGTCTACCGCAAGTTCTTGTCCTGCTACTAATGTTGTCCCTGCATCCACCGCACTCACAGTTAATAATCCCAATGTGGAAATCGAACCTGCTAAACTGGCACTGTTTGCAGTAGCACTTATAGTTACCGTGCCTGTTCCTGTCAATGCGGTGTATGTACCTATAGCGACAATAGTTTTTCCGCCTATCACAACATCACCTATTTTCAATATGCCAGTTGTTGTTCTCGTTATCGTTAAAGTAGTTCCAGATATATATCCCACACCTTCAAAGCCACCATAGGATGTTGTGTTACTGCGGATGATATAAGTTAAAGGTTTGTTGTCGTCATTGGTATCCGCCATTTATATAATGTCGTTATATTAAAATTTGGGTGAGATTAATCCATCCTGTATGTGAAAAAGCACATCATATTGCACAAAACTGTAAAGATTGAGAGGGGCAGTTGTTGCAGCACTGAAATTGAGTTGGAGTGACACCATTTGTCCAATGGAGGAAGTACCTGACATTAAAATTTCACTGGACAAATTAAATTTATCCAAATCTATACCTGCTAAGAACCTACTCTGTGGGGTATTGACAGCCACATCAGCGAGAACGGCATCATTATTTGCGTGGACATCTCGAGTATAATTTTTATAAGTGATTATACCTCCGCTTCCAACATTTGACTGCATATCCCACGCCCTCAATAATTCCTGATACATTCTTGCATAACCTTTAACAGGTTGAGATGGATAAGCCTCACCGTTAATAGTAAGGTAAAATTCACTGAGGTTGCATCTTGGGCGTGCAGTAATAGAACGCTGTAAGATTGTACCCGCTGCAGCACCCGTATTCTGGAGGAAAAAACAAAAGTTTTTCATACTACTGAATTGAAAAGAAAATTTGTCATTGAAGGACGAACTTCCGGTAGAAATACTTTTGGACTCCGCTTTATAAGCAACTGCGGGAATATTGATGAACCCACCCGTGCTTTCGATAAGCATATCGTTAATATCACTAGGAAGCGTTGTCATCTTGGCATTGTAATAAATATCGCTGACTTGGTATGATATCGCTTGATGGTCAGCAGCAGCAGTGACAAACGCCATTTCAGGTGAGGCTAATTCGAGTTCCAAATAGATACTGGCTGCACCCATAAGTCCCAAAGGAACTGCTTTTGAACAAAGGCTTCCAAGTAATGCACTCGGTAACACAAAACTAAACTCCAAAACATCGCCTGCATTGGCAACATTGTCTGCAGCAGTAGTTACCGCTAATCGTCCAGTGCAACCGTCATTGAAAAGTTGATTAGCGGCAGCAGTGTTATCACCTACCAACTTGGTTATGCAGTCACCTCGGCGTTCTGTCTCACTCACTTGCAAGTCATTGATTGCATTCCAAATTTTATTCGTAAATAATGTGTCTTCAATTATATTACTGCCGTGGTATACTCGAATTCTGTGAAATAGAGAATACACGGACTGGTCAATAAAATAACTTTTGGCAGCGAGTGTGCTTCTTGCCGTAACCGTAACTTTTCCCTCAAGATAACTATCATTTGGGAATAGATAAGAACCGTTTCTTGAAGTGGGAATTTCGATGCGAATTACATCATTTTGAGCATAGTTTGTTCCATCGCTTCTAAAACGATTGATGTAGGGTTTTCCGGAAGCCCCCATCGGCTTGTTCGACGCAAAATTTAGTTCCTTCGGTAAGTTAGCAGACATTTATAAATATAAACTATCACTATATATTTTTTTGTGTTACTCCAAATTATTAAGAAAGTGGGCAGATACACCATTTAAAAGAGGACTACCTAAATCATTCTTGTTTGGAATTCTCTGTTTGGTTCCACCATATTGAGTTTCGCTTAATAAACTTGCTAAATCTCCAGCCGTTCGTATATCCGTTTGGTTCGGCGGTATTTGCTTAAATATATCTCCCAATCCAGCCGCTTTGTTGTATGTCACAATTTCACCGTGTGCTAAAGAGTTCTCACTCAACCATCCGCCATAACTATGGGATACAGTATCCGCCGCTTGTTTATATTTATCTTCTGCCCTCTTTGTAACACGAACTGCATCTTTATATCGATGTCCCAGTTTGCCTAAACCCAATGCTATTAAACCATCATCTATCCAATCCTTTGCGGTGACAGAACCACGATGAACTATTGTCGGCTTACCTTGTGGGGATATAAATACTTTTGTCTGCATACTGGACAGGGTTTTATCGTATCCATACCCTAATTGTCGCATCTGTTGTTCGGCTTCGCTTTGTGGAAGATAACCCGATTTTAGTAGGGTTTTTGTATCTTCTTTTCTTACCATTTATATATTAAGAAAAGATATGTTTGGATTGGAACCTGCTAATTACGAATTGTCACCTATAAAGTTTTCAGTCGACGGTGTTCTCGGTGAACATATTCAACCGCCCTTTCCTAATCAGTCTTTCTTTCAAATAATTTGTGGGAAACCACGAAGTGGGAAGACTACCTTTATGTTAAATCAGTTGATTAGTAAAGGTGACAACCGCATATATCGTAAAGTGTTTGATAAGATAACATTGGTAATGCCCCAGAATAGTCGCCGTTCTATAAAAGACGACCCGTTTGATGACTTGCCGGCTGACCAAGTATTTGAAGAGTTCAGTAATGATGTTCTTGAAAAAGTGCGTGACATTCGTGCCGACTTTGATGTGCTTGATAAGAAGAAGAAACGGAATAGAAACCAGTTATTGATTTTAGACGATGTCACAGCCCATTTGAAAGATAAGGAAAACTTGAAAGCATTGATTGAGTTAGCCACAAATAGAAGACATCTCAAACTATCCATCATTCTCTTGGTTCAATTTATTCGTGCCGTACCCCGTCCAGTTCGTTTTCAAATTACAGATGTCGTGTTCTTTAAACCTTCGAACGAACTCGATATAAGGATTATCCAAGAGGAGTTTATCAACCTAAAGAAAGATGACTTTTCTGCGTTAACACGATTTGTATATGATAATCAACACGATTTCCTTTACATCGATAAAAACAGTGAGATTTATTATAAGAACCTCCAGAGAATTATATTACCACATAATGATTTAGATAAAAATGTAGCGTAATATTATAATGCCACCTCGTAAGTCAAAGAAACCCGTGAACAAGAAGAAGGTTATAAAGAATAAGAATAAGAATAAAAACACTATTATTGTCAATGTCAACTCTCACAACAAACGCAAGGCTTCCGCCACAGCAAAAGCCAGTTCGTCATCAAACAATTCACCTCCGTTTATGATATTGCAGCAACCAGCACAAGCACCCCAACCGATACCTTATCCACAGTTTCTGCCACAGCCGAGTTTCAACGAAAGACAAGTATCCAATTTAGCACCTCCGGTTCGGTTACCTTTCATACAAGATTTAGCAATCGAAGAACAACGAGGTAGCACAGATACAGTTCGTGAGAATGAAATCCGTGATGATGTTGCACAGAATATACGCGAAGATGAGATGAGAAAACAGCGAATAAACAGGTTTAAACCGTTTGTTGTAGGTACTGTTCCAACCACAGATAATCCAATGTTACAACTCCCACAACGACACGAAAACATACAACTTGATAATGTATTGGATGAACAGGCAGTTGTACCACGGGGTGTTTACAAGGATACCGATTGGATTGCCGATGAAACAGGTAATTCACCAATGCAACTGAAAAAAGCATCAAAATTCAGCCAATTAAGCGAGGCAGAGAAAACTGACGCATATAAAGCAAGGGCTATCAAAGCCGCCGCAACTCGAAAACTAAATAAGGCTAAATTGGGAGATAAATGGACAGATTAATAAAAAACTACTTGCCGCCTTGGTGGTGGTGGCGGTGGCTGTGAGTACACATTAGTTCTTATGGGGCGTTGTTTCTTAACCACCTCTGCTGGGGGTGGTGGCGGTGGCGGTGGCGTATCATCCTCACTGTCACTGCTGTCCTCGTCTATAACAGTCTTTTTTATCAATTTCTTCGCAACCCGTTTTATAATCTTCTCTTCCACTTTCTTTTCTATTACTTTCTTCTTTTCTTCTTTCGCTTTATTCGTTTGTTCCAGATTTTGCAGCCGTTCTTCCTTAGCCTTCTTCCTTCCTTCCAACATTTTGATAAAGTGAGGTTGCTGTCTATATCTCTCTTTATCTTCTTCCGTTAACACTTTCTTGGGTTTTTTAGCCTTGACCGGTGCTACAATGGGCTGTTCTTTAGGTGGTTCGGCTACAGTTTCCATCTCCATTTCATCCTCGGTATCTTCGCTTTTTTGCAATTTCGCCATATTATACACTATGGCGAGATTTTTATTTCATAGTATTTAGTCTATTATTATTTTCTCGCTATACTCTATATTATTAAAAATGGATGCATCATACAATCTCACGGACGCTTCCTTCTCTGTTGTTGAACCTCCTCGTGCCAAATATACAATTGAAGAAGTCTTAACTATGTTCGGTGGGTATCAATATTTCACCGCAGAACAAATATCGTATGTGTATCATAAATCAAACGGTAACGAAGAACAAGCCGCTTACTACCTCGCTTTATGTAAAGAACAATCTGCCGAACTGCAGAACAAGGCTGACCGTATGGTAGATGTCATCGCTGAACCTTTAGTCGCAGAAGTCGATGCTAAAGATTTGTCGAATGCGATTGTTTATGACAATGAGAAAATATAATCACATTATATAATAGCATAAGCATACAATGAACCTACTCGATACGCCGCTGGCAAATACCAATTTTTTCTTACGAAGTAGTGACTACACCAGTGCATTGAACACGATGAAGAGTGACCTTATATTTGAACTCAATATGCCGCTACGCATTCATTCGAATATGGACTTTTTGGTTTGCCTTGAGAGTTTCCATTTCACTAATTCATTCTATGTCATCAATGACTACAACAAATTCTTTTATTACTCCTTTTCTGGCACGGGATACATCACTGTTGTTTTGGATAAAGGGAATTATGATATTACTTCTTTCATAACATATCTAAATACATTGCTTGGAACGGCTGGTTTCATTTTTTCATACAACTCAACCACAATGAAAGTTACAATCACTAACGGCACACCATTTCGATTGGTTAATCCTAACACCAATGTTTTTAACATATATGAGTTACTTGGGTTCGATGACTACGGAACAAAAACACTATCCTCGTCTATCATTTCACCCTTCATTGTCAATTTCTGTTCCACCCAAATATTGCATATCGCTATACCGAATATCAACCTCAACTCTATTGGTTTGAAAAACAAGCCCAAACTGAATATTATTAATAGCGTGCCAATTGAGACACTCGCTGGTGAAGTCCAGAGTTTTAAAAATCCTTCTAATTTCAAATATAAAGTAACCGATACAACAATCACATTCCTAAATATTCGGGTTTATGACCAGGACTTTAATTTAGTCGATTTCAATGGCATTGATTGGTTCATCAGTTTAAGTTTTCAACCAATATATCGTCCGGAACTTATTCGCCCAGAGAAATACTTGCAAGATGAGAACCCTGCTTTAGAATATGAGGCTTATCTACAAGCCGAAGAAGAGAGAAACTTATTAAGAGAATTAACCACCTATTTCCAACGAAAAAAATATCCTGTGTAGTATATAACAAATGTCGACTTTTGGACAGAAACTTGGAAGAGACATCCATACTACATTTAATAAGTTGGGTAGAGATGCCCGTGTTTTTGGTATGAAACTATCAGACCACCCCTTTAGAAAGATTAACAATACCCTGCATTCTGTGAATGGCGTCCTCAATGGTGTGTCGAGTGTTGTCCCTGTACTAAAGCCTATATCGCTTGTGAGTAATGGACTGGAAGCCGCTACCAGTGGTATGCGTGGTATCACCTTTGCCGATGGCAATTCGTCGAGACACCATAAGCCTATGCTTGAACGCTAAAGTAAGCAAAAAATAATATGTACTGATATTATAGACTACATATTATTAAAATGTGTGAACCAAATATTTCAAATGATAACATATGTTCACTGTGTCATCGTAAATACAAATATAGAAGGGTTTTATCGCCGAGTGAAACCGCTGGACTAATCGAGGTAGAACTCATCACAGAATGTTGCCGGTGTCGTTCTCTTCTACGAAGACGAAAGGAACTACAAGATAAACTGCTGGATATGGATTGGAAAATATTTGGGTTGCAATATACAAACTACTATGATTAGTCATCGTCATCTTCTACTTGTAATCTGTATACTTCCTGCGAACGCACGCCGTGCAACATTCGGTTCGCTAAATCAACCATTTCTTCTGGGCTGGCATCATCTGGTATTCCCGCCGATACGGACATTTGCCTGAATACTTTAACTCCCAGTTTTTCTTTGATACTCTCAATCCCCAACTTCTTATTCATATCGCTCACAAATGCAGACAGTTTTACCTCCTTAAATAGCGTATTACCATATGTTAGGTTATGTTTCTTCATATACGCCTTTACCATTTTACTGATGTCTGCCGTTAGTAAATATTTGTGTCCCGCCCCATACTTTTTCTCTGTTTTATAGGTATTTATAATTACATAAACCTGTCCCCTTGATGGAACGATTAGATAATTTTGTTTATTATCTAACCTTTCATTTTTCTGTTTTATTTCCAAAAACAAATCATCTCGCACTGGCACACAACTATAAATAGATGCTATTAAAAACTCCTTGCCCTCATCTCCAAACACCTTGATAACTGCTCTCAAATATTTATCCCAAGATGGTATCGTTTTCGTTTTATTCGTTTCTTCGGTTGTTATTTTAGATTTCACCTTATAAACCTCAAATAAATCTTTATACTTCTTGATTGTAGTCGCTGGTATTTGCTCTTTCAAGCCCGGGAAATTGTCTATCATTACAAGGATTGTTTGGAAAAACATCTTCTCACTATTCAGTTCATAACCTTTACCATTTTTCTGTTTCCCACTCTGTATTTCTTCTTTGATTGTATCGAACTTTTTCAAACATTCGGCTAATTTGGGGCATCCCGTCAATTCAAATATTCTGTTTACTTTTGATGCGTATTGCTTGTAAGCGGCTTCTCCCATTTGTTTTAATGCCGCTTGCGACTGTGCTAATGAATATGTCGGCACTTTTTGCATAATTTTAAACCGCTTGCCATCTGCTCTTACAGACTTCTTTTTTGGCACTAAAACCGTAGTGTCCTCTTTCGCCTTCTCCTCCTTTTGGCGTTGCTCCTCCTGCTTCTTCAAATCTGCTAAATAATCCCTATCCTCCTTTCTTTTTTCGTTTATCTTGGCTTTGTTCTTTTCGTAGTTCTTCTTGGCTCTGGCTCTTCCTAATTCTCGTGTGTGTTCGGCAAATTCTTCGGGTGTCATATTCAGTTTTGGCGGCATTCTATATATCTATTGTTAGATTTTATTTTCTATATTGTTTTAAAATAGATTAAAAGAATATACTTTCAATTTTTTATCGTCTTTTCAATAACAGTTTCCAATCTCGCTTATCCTCTACCCAAATATAGATGTTGTTATTCCATACACAGTATCGCTTCATTTATTATAGTAGTATTATATTATTATTTGTTTTTTATTTAAGTAAAAGGAAGAATATTAATAGAATATTAATAAAAGGGTAGAAATAGATTGAAAAGAAGGATAAATTAACAACCCAAATAACCCAAATCTTGCCCCAATATGACAAAGTATCTCACAAGGGCAAGATAGAAGGACTTTCCCAAAGTAGGGCACGATTTGGGTTATTTGGGTTTCATTATATTAGTTTCATTCATCTACGAATTCTTCATCTTCTACAACTTCCGTCTCATTCTTTTTAACCCAACCGACTAGTGCCGTTTTCTTAAGTTGTACTTTACCAATGTAAGCATCTCTCGCCTTGAAATCGCTCCTCAAGAATAGGTTCTTCTGTACCTTCTCCTCGAAGCCTTTTTTGTTATATTTCCGCTGGTCATTCTTCGACAGCGTATAGTAGAACTCGCTCGTTTTGAACTTATCAAACACATCACACACATAGAGTATTTCCATACCCCCAGTTTTTTCGAACTTTGAACTGAACCAGCCGAATATGTCGTCATTACAAGCCAGGTAATCATCTGTCACTTTACGACATATGTCGGGTTGTTTATTTATAACATTTTTGTTCGCTTTGAATATGGCGTATTGTTCTTTCATTATCATAAACAATGCTTGACGATGTGTCTCCTGAAACTCATCACTTTTGAAATAGGGGTCTGCCACAAATATATTTGTCTTGTCGTCTAATTTATCAAATGTCTCTTGTGAAACACAGCGGCTATCGAAAGGGATTTTTCTTAATCGTCTTGCCATACCATCACCGACTTCGTCTAATGGTGGGTTATCATTACATTCCATCACAAGGGTCAAATTCAATGAAATTTCACACTTCGACGAATATAGCCCACGAGAATTGAGGGTCTTGTCGCCAGTCAGTTCCTTGACAGTGGAGGCACAAATTCGCCGCCTTGAATTAGGTTCTTGCGTTAGAACGAACCTCTTCTTATCCAAATTTGCTACTTCAGGATTAGCACCAGTCTTTAACTCTTGTAAAAGAATACTGGACGGTAATTTATAGCCGTATCCACCAAGCATTTTCAACATCAGTGAATTTGACACAGATTTACCATTCCCACCAACACCAGATGCTACAAACAAATGTTCTATTTGCACTCCACACAAGCCAGTAGATAGAATATTCAAGTAATAATTACGCACCTCGACATCAGGAAAGATATCGACAAACAATCTATTTAATGTTTCTACTCTACCGATATCATAGTTCTCATCAAAATCATAACCAGTTGTGATACTGATGTAATCTTCGGCATCAGGGTTCTTAAACTCACCTTTTTCCAAATCATAAATCTTGTTCTCGAATGCAAACAAATAGGGGCTCTTATCAAATTCAATATCATTGTTTGTAATTTTCATCAAAATGTCCTTGACAACATATTCTCGTTGTTTTGCACTACGCAGTTGTTGGATGTTTTTCTCGAAAGTCATCGCTGCATCATAGCGTTTATTCCAAGTGTCAGCATTATCTTTTTCTTCCTCCTTCATTTTGTTATAGTAATACTTCTTCTTGTTTACATATTCGGTCAACTCACGGAAATAATCAATATCAACAAATTGAACGAGACGACTATTTTTCTTATCTCCCTTCTCCCAGTATATACCGTTATAACAATAAAGGGCTTCATTCGAATAAATGAACTTGTCGCCATATAACTCCGCAAAGTAGTCGGCTATCATACCTGACGAGAACGGTGTATTGATAAGGTCTTGTGATGAGTATTTGCGGTCGAGTTCCTTCGCTTTTGCAGGGTCACACTCTCTCGCCATTCTCTTAATTGTAGCCCATCCTACTTTCTTATCGTGGTTAGCATTATTGTTATCCCAAGTTGCTTTATTATTATCAGCATCATAATCACTCCCGTTTTTCATTACTTGATTAAATGTGTCCCAAGATATGCCAATATTGAATGTAGCGAGTTGTAATTTGTACCAGTTTCCATACCACTTTTTGTTCTTGTAATTAGTAATAATAATATTGGTATAATCAATCCACTTTTGACTATCTTTATTTGCATCGATGATGGGTGACGAAGCCGCCACAAGAAGGGTATTCTTAACCACCTTCGGCTTTGGTTGTGGCTTGGATTTCGGTTCTTCATCTACACTGCTCTCACCAGTGGTCGAACCTTCGTCGTCACTTTCGGCGACAGGCTGGACATAGGAACGGATATCTCCCTTTCCAATCCCGAATTCATTAACTTTATTTCTTTCATCTGGTCTCACCCAACTTTTAATATCGTCCCATTCGATGAATGGTAACATTCCAAAGTCCCAGTTATAGATACAGGCATCTTTGCGTTCCCACAGATGCGATGCCAAGAAGTCGATTTTGCTATCCCCCTCTTGTGTTTTCCAGCCGCCGAACATACAATTGTTTGAACCGAAACCGCCCTTGAATTTGTGTTTAATTTTTTCATTATCCACACCTCCAAGACGAAAGATAAAGTGAGGTAGTTTTTTATTACGGGATTTGGTATAGGGGCAATCACGAAGAATGGATGGTATGTCATCCCATCTCATATTTGGGTCATCAATGTCGATGCAATAAACATCTTCATTGGCTCGAAGCGACAACTCAATATGACTGCATAACTCCCACTTGATTTGGTTGCGATACCATTCGCCATCTACCTTGACGATTTTCTTCTCGTGGAATGTTTTATATTGTTCTTTTGTCAAACACGACTTAGTGTCTGCATATTTTCGTTCTCCTTTATGGTTATGTGTTTCAATAAGTGGAAGTGCATATTTGACACCATCTTCGCTAAAGCAAGTCGCAATAAATTGTGGGAAAATAGGGGTCTCAGTATGGGCGGAAGGATACATCATCATCTTTTCAAATACTCGGGGTATATACTATTAACAGATTATATTTCTAAGTTCTTTTTTCAATAAATATATTTCAATTTTTTTGGACATCTATTCTAAAAAATTGAATTTTCTCCTAAATTAAATGATATGTAAACTCTCCCGAACGGCGTCCTCTGTTTCCAACTGCTCATTAACAATGGCTTTCAGTCGCTTGAATTCTGCTCTCATATTTTTATTGTATTGAACAATTCTTTTGTTTATGCGTTCTTTATTGTTTTGATAATACATTTTTGATTTCTCAAGATTTCGCTCTCTAACCGCTTGATTAGTTTGATAATATCTGGCGTTATATTCCTTTCTATTTTGCTTGCGTTCTTCGTCACTCAGTTTAGGTCTTCCAGCCATTTGATATGCTTATTCTTATTATATGATGATATTATCTTTAAGTCATTTTCCTAAATATATCTAATCCCCGACTTCAATTTTTTATACACAATCCCATCCAGTCATCCAATAGGCTTCATAATCCATTTCATCATCGTATATGACATCACCGTCATCATCGTCATCATCGACTAACATTTCACCGTATTCATAAAAAGTATAATATGACATATTAGATGTATAACGCAAGATATCTTTAAGTCCTTTTCCACTGCTGTGGATGATGAAACAAAAATGGATATGCGAAACGGTGTTGTGTCGAGAGAGGAGTTCAAATTAGATGTCTAAAAGATAGTATACTTAATACCGTAACCTTCAACAAATAATTTGCAGTTTCTACACGATAAGTAATTCGCTATAGAATTGCTACTACTCGGTGCGTTGCATTTCACACAATGAAAACCAGTGGGGATAAC
>Ga0208426_1000110_pt1 | contig 14744 bp, 8 predicted proteins | sample DEB19_08_DNA_6_FD_184524 | JGI IMG/M metagenome (GOLD analysis project Ga0208426, IMG submission 184524) | Aqueous microbial communities from the Delaware River and Bay under freshwater to marine salinity gradient to study organic matter... | ecosystem: Environmental > Aquatic > Marine > Coastal ...
AATTGGGAATATTAAATGTAGTAAATCTTTCCAGATAATTTTTTTCTGATCTGCAATAAGCCCTTTGAAGTAGAGGTAAAATAAAGGCAAAATTATTAGCAGCAGTGAGCGATTAGCAGCAGAGAAATCCGCTGCAATAGATTGAAGGTGAAACCCATAAGTACCTCTAACCAATGCACGGAAAGAAACAATTCCAGTGATTAACAAAAAGAAAAAGTTTACATGTTTATTGGAGCGTATGGAAAACAGCAACAGAATCATAGTTGTAAAACCAACAAATCCAGTCAAAATAAAAATACTATTTTCAATAACAGAAATTTCCATTCTTTTCAATAATCTAAGAATACTAAAACTTAATAAGCTACAAAGATAGCTTAATTTTTATAAATGGAGATAATTGCATTTCTTGCCATTTATAAAAAAGTAAGCTTACTGAAAACCTAAAATAGCTATTGAAAACACTAAAGGATTTACTGAAATAATAAAACCCGAAACAAGCGAGAAAATTGTTTTGCTAAAAAGTATATTTTTGATTTGTAATTAATAACACCATCAGGGTTTTAAACAAAAAACACATAGAAACCACCGCGTAATGTTTAAAAAGACAGTACTTTTTCTTCGGAAGTTAGTGCTGTTTTTTTTTGGCTTTTTTTCTGTTTTAACCCTATCCCTTCTTTTCCATTTCTAACGGCATTTCCATCCCGCATTTAAAATGTCCTTTTGGACACGTCTTAAACCCATGTAATCCGCACGGTCTGCAGTCTAATCCTAAAACTTCCCGTATTTCGGAATCGTCAGAAAGTGGACCGAAGCCAAATGCTGGAACGGTGGAACAGAAAAAAGCGGTCACCGGAGTATTCATGGCAGAAGCAAGGTGTAAAGGTCCGGAATCGTTCACGAAAGTGCGTTTTGCTTTTGAAAGTAATGCCGCGGATTCCAATAAATTAAGTTCACCTGCCAAATTTACAGCGTTTGAAACACCAGATCGTTCTATAATTTCCGCACACAATTCTTGGTCTGCTTTTCCGCCGAGTAGGTAAATTTTCCCGGTACTTGATTTTTGTTGTACCAGTTCAACCCATTTTTCTTTTGGTAGTTGTTTTGTAAGCCAAACACTTGCGGGCGCCATACAGAAAAAGTTTCCTTTAGAAAATTCCTTTACCTTTTCAAAATTGGCTTGTGATGGGTACAATTCCGGCCGTTTGCGTGCAACTGCGCCAAATTCGCTAATAATGGATAAATTGCGCTCCACTTCATGCTGGTTCGTGCCAATAGTATGCGGAAACGACTTCGTGTAAAAAAACGCAAAAGGATTTTTTTTGAAACCGTATTTCTTCTTTCCACCAGAAAAAGTAGTCAGTATTCCAGAACTGCCAAAGCGGTGTAGATTTAGCACTAAATCATACTGTTGACTCCGAAATTGCTTGATTAATTGTAACATAGAACGCCATTTTCCTTTCGATTTATCGAATGTAATGACGTAGCGCAGATTGGGATTGTTGTGCAGCAATGTTTCGTTTCCTTTTTTCACCAGAAAATCAATGCTTGCAGCGGGAAATAGGCGTTTCAATTCAGAAGCAACAGGTGTTGCAAGAATTACATCTCCGAGAAAAGCCGTTTGAATAAGAAGAATTTTTTGCACGGAATCTACGGAACTTTTCACACGGTTATTTCAATAAGGTTACAAATCCGCGCTTCACGATTTCAACGCCATTTCCATCGTGCAGCACAAGCATGTAAATGTACGAGCCTGTCTCCGCCATTTCTCCGGAAAAGGAAATCGTTCCATCCCAAGCGCCTTCCGGCGAATTTGTCTGGTAAATTGCTTGTCCCCAGCGGTCAAAAATAGTGAAACGGTAATCTATCGGACTAAAATTGGTCAAAACTGGCTGAAAAGTGGAGTTGATTCCACCCGGAAGAAATGCGTTTGGAATATAAATGAGCGGTTCAAAAACTTCGCATGCAACATTCGATCGTGCTCGTTCCGGCGCATTGAATATATTACTACCTTCAATTGCATCGACATAATAACAAACCTTACCTGTGAATTCATACGTACTTAAATCGTCTTCAAACGACCGTAAATTAGAATTTTGAACAGTTACAGGAACATCCGTAAATATTCCATCAATTCCTCGGTAAACAGCATAGCCGATTACTTCTCCGTCAAATTCCGAATACGGCGACCAATTTATGTAATTGATATTGCGCACAGCGTCCTTTTGAATGGAAAGTAGGATGGTCTTGGCAACATTTGAAACAACGCCTGGTTTTCCGCAGCTGTCAATAATTCTGGCACGATAGGAATAGCTATAGTTGGCAACATCAACGTCGGTATCGACATAAATTAGGTTGTTGGAACTAAGCGGAAGTTCTACCAAGGTTTCAAAAACACCGAAATTATTCATCTTTTCAAATATTATTCCAGTTACACCACTGGAAACATCAACTAAATGGCGCAGTTCAACGGCATCGTTCACAACAGTTGCAACTTTTAGGTAGTGAAAATCTGGCTGCGTTGGGGCTACAATACTTAAACAGGAACGGTTGGAAAAGGAAACAATTCCTTGGTCTGAAATGGCTTTAATAAAAAAGCAATAATCTTCCAGTCCGATTACTGAAGTAGTATACGTTGTATTGGAAGTGCTTCCAATAAGTTCCCAGTTTTGATTCGATACTTTCGCCCAAATTTCATACGATGCCACTGCATTCCAACCGATATATGGTGACCAAACCAAATCTACTTCATAATCACAGATGTTTAAGGTTGTTTCCAAAAATTGTGTGGTGTGCACAAAGGCTTTTCCAGAGGTTTGAAAAGTTGGCGGTGAAGCTGGCGTATAACAAGAGTCAAATGCAGCAACGGAATACGTTAGCGCTCCTTGCGTAATATCTGGAGAATACGTATAGCTGGTAGATGAAATGCCCCAAGCCGTATCCAATTCCACTAAAAACCCATCGGAATCATAGGTGTAAATTACATATCCATAGGTGTCTTCTTGCGCATTTTCATTCCAGTTCAACGTCACCGCATTGCTCAACGTATCTATGCTAACGGAAGTAATCACTGGAATATCTGGCGTGAGCATGTCCTCAAACGTATCGCCCGAGATATTGGAAGTAAAATCACACGGTGTATTTCCCAATACAATTTGATAGTTCAAGAATGCTTCGCAAATATCTATGGTATCCTTGTAAAAATTTGTCCCATAAGAAACGCTGTCCAAGAGTGTCCACGTTCCAGTCGGATATTCCCGATAAATATGGTAAAATGCATTCATGGAAGCAAGCGGAGTTGCCAAAGGATCGTTCCATTGTAAAATAGCTGTACCATTGGTCGGATTGTTTAAATCCAAAAAGATATTGGAAATGGTATCGCTAAATCGGTTGGTATTTCCATTACAACCTGAAACAGCGGAAATATAATAGTTGTATTGCTGCGTAACGCCTAAATCTGTCCACGATGTTGCTCCAATTGCCGGAAGTGTTGCCAATAAACCATTTTCCAAGGAAAAAACTTCGTAGGCAACAAATGTTCCGTTAGGATCTGAAACTGGTGTCCATTCCAAGGTAACATTCCCTGCTGCGTCGGATTGAATACACGTTAGTTCGGGTCCTTGGATTACGCCTTGGTTGGAAACGTTAATAGTAATGGTGACATAACTAACTTTTGGAATCTGGCAGAAATCGTCTTGCACTCTGAAAACAAAATGGTAAGGAATTAAATCCAAGGCATTTCCATTTGCTCCAATTAAATGGTCACAATTCGTTTGCCAGTTGAAATTTGCCGTTACGCCTTGTGTTCCAATGATTATTGGCGTGCTGTTCAAGGTAGCGCAAGGTGCAATCGCGCAGCCTGAAGTACTGGTATAATTTGTTCCAAACATTGGACCACTGGCAAACAATAAGTTACTTTGTGGCGATCCATCTTGGAGTAATTCGATATCGGATGAGGTAAGATTGAAATTCACTAAATCCCCAGCATTTACGATTGTTTCAAATGATCCGCCGGCAAAAGGTCCACTGATAATTGGTGCATTGTTTGCTGCAGGACAGCCAATTACAGCCAATTGCATTTCCCGTTCCACTTCCGCGATTAAAAATCCGTTGCGGTAAGATTGCACGACAACTTTCACGACATAATTTCCTATGGTGAAGGAAGTAAACGTCAATTCTCCAGACGATTGGTTTATTTGTGCGGGAATATTTCCACCATTTAAACTCGCATTCGGTGTTGGAGAAAGGTAGGAGAAACCCGTTTCAAAGGGAATTGGTGCTGGATTATTTGGCGGATCGTAGACGCCAGTTGGAAAGTGTGTGTACGGAATTCCAAAATGTACTGCGATAGAATCCAAATCAGGATCTACGGCGTTCATATTATAGGTAAACGGTGAACCAGCGCAACTTACAAAATAGGGTTCTTGCAGAAAAATGGGTGAATTATCCACACAACCGCTAGTTGCTCCTGGGTAGGCATACATTTTTGCTGCTAGCGTAATTCCGTAAAGCGATGGATTTGTAATATTTGTCAATGCATTGCTCCGTGAAAAATTCTCATAGGTAAATACCCAGCCTTGTATTGGCGGCGTTCCCGCTATTGGAATTGGTGCACTTTTGTAAATTACTTTTTCAATTGCGCCGATTCCGTTACCGCCATTGCTTCCAATTCCACACGAAAGGGGCAGAGGGGAACCCAAAACTGGGTTACAGGTCGGTGAAATATCTATTCTGGCAACAAAAGGTAAATTGATAGTTGTCAATGTCGGGTGATTCCAAACGCGAATGTTTTCCGATACAGCATTGATTTCCGCACCATTACAATCCCGAAAAAAGACCAAAGTGAACACGTAATTTCCACCTTGACATTCCCATGTTAATTCGCCGCCCATAACATGGGAAGCGCGCGATTGAAAAAACAATCCAAGGATAAAAACAAGAATAAGTGAAAATTTAAACATGGTATTCCAAACGCAAAATTTATTTTTCTAGTATAGTAACGAATTTTTCTCGCAAAAGTTTGCTATCCAGCGGAAACAATTGTCATATCGTTCCAATTTAAATATTTTTTTGCCAACAACTGAATCTTTTCCGGCGTTATCGTGTTAATCGAATCAATGGAAGCATTGTAAAAGTCCAAGTTCAAACCATACGGTTCCACACTCATGAATAGATCTGTCATGGAATAGGGGCCATCCGCACTTTTTAGGAGTTGCCCAAGCATGTAATTTTTAACGAGATTCAATTCCTCCATGCTCACCAATTCGGTATGTAGGCGTTCCATTTCAAATTTAATTTCCTTCAATGTCGCATCTTTCACCTCTTTTCCAACTTCCGTAGCAATAAGAAAATAGCCTGTTTCGTGTAATTCCGCCACCATCGTTCCAATTCCATACGTGTAGCCTTTGTCTTCCCGGATATTGGACATCAATCGACTGCCGAAGTAATCGCCAAAAATCGTGTTGAGTATCAGGAAATCGTTGTAATCTTCGTGCGTTTTATTGAATAGCATTCTTCCCACGCGAATGGCAGATTGCACTGCGCCATCTTTTACAATGTGCGTTAATCCTTTCAAATTAGCGATGTCTTTTTCAAATGGCGTTTTGGTGGTTGTAGCCCAAGATCCAACTGTGTCGATAAGCAGATCAATTTCATCCTGGGGTAAATCGCCAACGACTACAACTTTGGTTAATCCATGCAAATAATTTTCTTCAAAAAACTGTTTTAGAGCGGCTGTAGAAATCGCATCGAAATCTTGTTCACTTGTAACTCTTCCATAAATCGATTGGTTGAAAAGGCGCTGCTGAAATCCGCGTTGGGCCAGGAAACTAACTTTCTCCATGCTCACCTTGAATTTTTGTTTTCGGTCGTTACGTAATTCTTCAACTTCGTGCTCGTGAAAAACCAGATTTTGAATAGCGTCCCTTAAAATATGCAGAATTGGCAACAGATTTTCTCGCAGGGAATACATGGTGATAACGGAATTTTCATTCGAAATCCCCGATTCAAAAAAACCGCCCAGTGCATCAATTTCCGTGTTTATTTGAGTCGATGTTTTGGCGTTCGTTCCAGAGAGAAGCAAGCCATTCACAAACGATGCGATGCCATGTTCTCCTTTTATCGTTCCTGCGTCGAAGTAAAGATCCAATCGTGCGGTGTCGTTTGGAACTTCTTTCATGAAATACAATTTAACGTCGTTTGTTATGTCAAAAACGTTTGGTTTCACAAAATCAATTTTGTCTATATCCTGTAATTCAGGACTTAATGTTCTATTCAGCATGTTGGGTAGCTTTAACTTTCAGTAAAGAGCAATTTGCCGGATGTAAATAGCGCAGTGCAGTTTCTTGTAAATGACTAGGTTTAATCGCTTGATATATAGCGTGTTCTTCATTTATTCCGTTTGCATCACCTAGTAATTCAAACAAGCATAAATTCATTGCACGGTTCAATAATCCTTGTTCTTGGAATTCTTTTGCGGTGCGAATTTTAATCATTAATCGCGCTAATTCCGTTTCTGTAATCGGGTGTTCTTTCAATATCTCCAATTCTTTCCACAGAGCTTTGTCCAGCATTTCAAAGGTAACGCCCTCGTTTAGTTTGCCGGAAATAACCAATAATCCATTGTCCATCGAACCTAAAATATAAGCGCCAATTTCAGTGGTTAATTTTTGTTCTTTTTTCAAGGAAACATAGAGGCGAGAAGATTTATCGCGCCCTAAAGCATCGGAAAGAATATCACACATGTAAAATCCTTCGTGTCGCCGCTCGGGCATGTTAAACGCATAATAAAACGCATCCGTTGGAACGGCACGTTCAATTATTTTTTCCCTGAATTCTGTTTGTTCGGGTTCCGCATCTAGTACGCGCGCAGGTTTTATTCCTTCCGGAATTTCACCGTACCATTTTTCAACCGTTTCTTTTACGTAATCCAATTCAAAATTTCCGGCAACACATAGTATTGCATTGGATGGGTTGTAGTGTTTTTGGAAAAATGCTTTAACATCTTCCATTCTCGCATCTTCAATGTGCTTGATTTCTTTCCCGATTGTTGCCCATTTGTATGGATGAACGCGGTAGGAAAGAGGTCGGAGTTCCAACCAAACATCGCCGTAAGGCTGGTTGAGGTAGCGTTGTTTAAATTCTTCAATTACAACATTGCGCTGGACTTCCAAACTTTTGTCTGTAAAAGCAAGCGACAACATTCTATCGCTTTCCAACCACAATGCTGTTTCCAGATTTTTAGCGGGTAAAACATTGTAATAGTTTGTTATGTCATTGGAAGTAAACGCGTTACTTTCTCCTCCTGCCATTTGGAGTGGTGCGTCAAAGTCGGGAATATTCACCGATCCACCAAACATTAAATGCTCGAAAAGATGCGCAAATCCGGTTTTGTCTTCCGTTTCATCGCGTGCACCAACATCGTACAAGGTATTTACTACTGCGAGTGGCGTTGTCACGTCTTTGTGAAAAAGCACGGTCAAGCCATTCGCTAATTTGAATCGTTCAAATGTGATCATTAGAATATAAATTTTTCAGTTTGTTGTGCTTGGATGGCACTGCGGTATTCCGCTATAATTTCTTTTACCACAGCTGCGGCTGGTTTAATTTCGTGGATTAATCCGGAAATTTGACCGATTTCCAGTTCTCCTTCCGTAAGATCTCCTTCAAACATGCCTTTTTTAGCACGACCTCTGCCGAGTAGTGTTTTTAGTTCTTCCGTTGTTGCGCAATTTTCGTACGCTTTTTCAATTTGGTGAAAGAATTCATTTTTTACCAAACGCACTGGTGTTAACTCTTTCAACGTCAATAGCGTGTCGCCTTCTTTTGCTTCTACAACGACTTGCTTGAAATTTTGGTGTGCGCTGGATTCTGGCGTTGCAACGAAGCGACTACCAATTTGTACGCCATCTGCGCCAAGATGCATCGCTGCAAGCATTGCGCGTCCCGTTCCAATTCCACCTGCGGCAATTAATGGAATAGTCACTGCTTCGGCAACCATTGGAATCAAGCACAACGTTGTTGTTTCATCGCGACCGTTGTGTCCGCCGGCTTCAAATCCTTCGGCAACCACTGCGTCTACGCCGGCTTCTTGCGCTTTTAGTGCGAATTTCACACTGGAAACAACATGCACAACGATAATTCCATGGGATTTTAATTCTTCCGTCCACGTTTTTGGATTTCCTGCCGAAGTAAAAACGATTGGAACTTTGTGTTTGATAATCGTTGCAACGTGCTTGTCAATATCTGGATAAAGCATCGGTAAATTCACCGCAAATGGTTTGTCCGTAGCTGCTTTGCACTTGAGAATATGTTCTTCTAAAATCGCTGGATACATGGAGCCTGAACCGATAATTCCGAGTCCACCGGCGTTCGAAACGGCAGACGCTAATTCCCAGCCCGAGCACCAAATCATGCCAGCCTGAATCAATGGAAATTCAATATTGAACAGAGATGTAATGCGATTTTTCATATTTAATAAGGGGAATTAAAGGGTAAAAGTGCGGAATAAAAAACTATAAATTAGTTCAAAATGATACGCCACACGAAAGTACTTTTTTTAGGCGATATTTTTAGCTTTCAAGGTATTTATTTGCCGATTTCAGCAAGATATCTCTCCCTTTTCTCAATTTAACCTTCTTTCAAGGAATTTTCACTAATTTAGTTCACAAACTAGTGCACGGATGTCTTGGAGATTTTTTATAGCATTTTTATTTTTAGCGGTTTTTACCACACATTTCGCCCAGGAAACTGCGCACAACCATTCGATACAGCATGCTTTTATTGAAAACAAAGGGCAATGGGAAAAGCCAATTTTGTTTAAAACTCATTTTTCAGCCGGAAACTTGTGGGTTCAACAGCGAAAGTTTGTTTTCCACCTTCAGGATTATTCCAACATGCAGAAAAATCATGGAAATCTGAATGCTACCGGTTTGGAAGCTGCTATCCGCCAAACGGTTGTTCACCTTAACTTTGGTGGAGCCAACGAAGTATCACAAATTGAAAAGCACCACGAAACGGCTAGTTACTACAATTATTTTTTAGGAAATAATCCTGACCGCTGGAAAGAAAATGTGAAAGGCTACGGCGAAGCAATTTTGAAAGAATTTTATGATGGAATCGATTTGAAATTAATTGAGGAACAGGATCAGTTAAAATACGAATTCCATGTCCAGCCCAAGGCAGATCCAAGTTCTATTGGTTTTAGTTATTCCGGACAAAAATCTGTAAAAATAGACAAGAAAGGAAACTTGGTAGTTGCAACGGAACTCGGGAATATTATCGAACAAAAACCATACGCTTACCAAGTTGTGAATGGAAAAATACTGGAAGTTCCCTGTGAATTTGAACTTACAAATGGAGAAGTGAAATTTAAACTTGGAAAGTACAATCCTTCCGCAATTTTAGTCATAGATCCGATTTTGATTTTTGCAACCTATTCTGGCTCTGTTACGGATAATTTTGGAATGACAGCAACGTATGGTTATGATGGAACTGCGTATTCCGGCGGAACGATTTATGGAAATTCCTACCCAACACCGGATAATTCTGCCTTCGATGTGAATTCAAATTTCACAGTTGCAAACAACGGAAACGGACTTGGTTATGGCATCACAGATGTTTTTATTTCCAAGTATTCAACGGATGGAACAACGATGCTGTGGACTACTTTTCTTGGCGGCGGAAACGACCAACAGGGAACAGAAACGGTGCATAGTTTGATTTGCGATAAGTTTAACAATGTGTATTTATATGGTGCAACTTCCAGCACGGATTTCCCAATGGTGAACGCTTTTCAACCTACACACGGCGGTGGTGCTCCAAATTCGAACCATTATTTTAACGGCGTTTATTTCTCAAACCAGGGAACAGACATTTATGTTGCAAAATTAAGTTCCAACGGGCAAAATTTGTTGGGTTCTACTTATTTTGGTGGTTCGCTCAACGATGGTGTAAATACAAAAGTGAGTTCCGGAACCTACAATTCTGTTGCTTCCTACGATTCTTTAACATCGAATTATGGAGATCAGTTTCGGGGAGAAATTATGCTGGATTCTTTGGGCAATTGCTTGGTTGCATCGTGCACGCGTTCTACAGATTTTCCCGTTTTAAATGCTTTTCAACCGATAAATAACGGCATGCAAGATGGCGTAATTTTTAAATTATCGTCGAATCTTTCCACCTTGCAATGGTCAAGTTACTATGGCGGCAGCAACAACGATGCGTGTTATTCCGTCAAAATAGATTCCAGTTTTAGCATTGTTTTTGCCGGTGGTACAAGTTCTACCAATTTACCGAATACAGCTGGAGGTTGGCAGGCTACTTTCAATGGCGGGAAAACAGATGGTTTTGTTGCGAAATTGAATTCCAGTGGATCAAATGTCCTTCAGGCAAGTTATGTTGGGACGGCAAATTATGATCAGGCATTTTTTGTGGAAATCGATCGAAACGACAACGTATTTTTGCTGGGACAATCGGCAGGTGGAAATTTCCCAGTTGTGAACGCCGCATTTGTGAATCCAAACAGCAGTCAATTTGTCTTAAAATTGAATCCGAGCTTAACGACTAATTTAAATTCTACGGTTTTCGGAAATGGTGGGTCGAGCGTAAATATCTCTCCAGCCGCATTTTTAGTGGATATTTGCGGAAACATGTACATCTCCGGGTGGGGTGCGAATATTCTCCAAGGAACGCCATTGGCAGGAATGCCGGTTTCGCCAGATGCTTTAATTGCAACGCCTCCAAATGGGTTTGACTTTTATTTGTTAGTGATTGCCAGAGAATTTACCAATCTGTTATACGGATCCTATTTAGGTGGAAATCAAGCACAAGAGCACGTGGACGGTGGCACTTCGCGTTTCGATAAAAATGGCGTTGTGTACCAATCTGTTTGTGGCGGCTGCGGCGGACATTCCGATTTCCCAACGAGTTCAGGCGCTTGGTCAAGTTTAAATCTAAGTTCCAACTGCAACAATGTATTGTTTAAGTTTGATTTTCAATTGATTCCAAATGCCGAATTTACCGTAGATCAATCCGTTGGCTGCGCAACTTTTAATGTGGTACTCGAAAATTTCTCTACGGCTTCGGATTCTTATTTGTGGGATTTTGGAAATGGAGATACGAGTTCTGTTATTTTCAATCCTTCCATTACGTATTCCATTCCAGGTGTTTACGATATACGCTTGTATGTTACCGATAGCGTTTGTTTGCTCGTGGATACGGCTCAAATCACAATTATTGTGACGGATTCCATTCAGATTTCCCTTCCCGCAACCTTGGAATTGTGCAGTCCGACAGAAATTACAATTGCTGCAAATAGTTTTGGTACGGCAGATTATTTTATCTGGTCAACAAATGCTCAATTTACAGATACCTTAAATACCAATGTATCCGATTCCATTTTAACGATTATTCCAAATGGTTCAACAACCTATTATTTACAAGCAGGAAATCTCGGGTGCTTTTCCACGGATAGCGTTTCTGTAGCATTTATCAGTTCGGCACTTGAATTAACGGCAAACGATTCCATCTGTTTAGGGGATCAGACTTCAGTTACCGCGACAAATCTAAATCCGTCCATTTCTTTTACCTATGCTTGGTCGCCAGCGAATGTTTTGGTTACGCCATCCGCCTCAAATCAGGTTCTAGTTGCGCCGTTGGAAACAACGTTTATTTTTGTGACTGCCTCTGCGTCAAACGGCTGTATCATTGAGGATTCTATCTTAATTTCGGTCAGTGCAATCGGTGAAGGTTTGGTAAATGCTTCTGCTTCTGAAATTTTAATTCCAGCAGGCTCTGCGACGACGTTAATCGGCCAACCATCGGGATTATCGTCTTACCAATGGTCGCCAGCAGTAGGCGTTACAAATCCATCTATGCAAACAACGAGTGCAACGGTTGAAAACACAACAATTTACATGCTTTCTGTTTCAGATGGCATATGCACAAAAACCGATACTGTTTTGGTGAAGGTTTTCACGTTTATTTGCGGGGAGCCATTTATTTATATTCCAAACGCTTTTTCTCCAAATAGCGATAAGGAAAACGATGTGTTATTTGTTCGGGGACAATTAATTGAAGGAATGATCTTTCGGGTTTTTGACCGCTGGGGAGAAATGGTATTTGAATCAACCGATCGAAATTATGGATGGGATGGAACTTTCCGGGGAAAAGCAATGGATCCGGATGTTTATGATTATTATTTAGAGGTAACGTGTATCGACGGAATAGAATCCATCATAAAGGGAAATGTCACCTTGCTAAAGTAAAGCAGAATAGTATTTTTGTAACGAAGAAATAAAAACAAGCACATGAAAAAGATCATCACCTCAAAGTCAGAGAAATTTCTGGAAGCGTATTTAAATAATCCTAGTCCAACAGGTTTCGAATCGGAAGGACAAAAATTATGGTTGGAATATTTGTCGCCGTATATAGATGAGTATTTTACCGATAATTACGGTTCCGTTGTTGGCGTTATCAATCCAAAAGCAAGTTATAAAGTCGTAATTGAAGCGCATGCGGATGAGATTTCCTGGTTTGTTAATTACATCACCAAAGATGGATTTATCTATTTGCGAAAAAATGGTGGTTCGGATCATTTGATTGCGCCTTCAAAACGGGTAAATATTCATACAGATAAAGGAATTGTAAAAGGAATTTTTGGTTGGCCGGCAATTCACATGCGCCAGCAAAAAGAAGATGCTCCAACCATGAAAAATATCTTTTTGGATTGTGGTTGCGACACAAAAGAGGAAGTTGAAAAATTAGGCGTTCACGTTGGTTGTGTTGCAACTTTTGAAGATGAATTCATGATTTTGAATAAAAACAGATACGTTGGAAGGGCATTAGACAACCGAATGGGTGGTTTTATGATTGCGGAAGTTGCGCGCCTTTTAAAAGAAGAAAAGACAAAATTACCATTTGCTTTATATATTGTGAATTCTGTGCAAGAAGAAATTGGTTTGCGCGGTGCTGAAATGATTGCGCAACGCATTAAGCCGGATGTTGCGATAATTACGGATGTTTGCCACGATACGCATACGCCAATGGTAGATAAAATTGAAAATGGAGATTTGAAATCGGGCGACGGACCTGTTTTAACTTACGGTCCTGCAGTTCAAAATAATCTCTTGAAGCAAATAATTTCCACTGCGACAAAAAACAAAATACCTTTTCAAAGGGCTGCGGCTTCCCGTTCAACAGGAACAGATACAGATGCTTTTGCGTATTCTAACGAAGGAGTTTCCAGTGCACTTATTTCTCTTCCCCTGCGCTATATGCATACAACTGTAGAAACGGTTCGGAAAGAAGATGTTGAAAATACGATTCGTTTGTTGCTGGAAACAGTAAAAGGAATAAAAAACGGGCAAGATTTCAGGTACTTCAATTAATTGGATTACGAGAGTCCAAACTAATTTTTTACCTAAAATGAAGTGGTATTTCAATCTCTAATTGTATATTTAAACTGTTAAAACAAAAATCAACACATCCTATAAAACAAAATGACTATGAAAAAAAGATTACTAATTGGGATTGGAATTCTACTTTCGGGTGCCGTTTCCGCTCAAACATTTACAGATAATTTCGATTCCTATACAGCAGGAGTAAATTTAGGAACCCAAAGTGCTGGAGCTTGGACAACTTGGAGCAATGCACCGGGCGGAACAGAAGATGTATTGGTTTCCAATGCAGACGCAGCAAGTCCTTCCAATTCTATTTATTTCCTATCGAATACAGCAGCGGGTGGACTTTCAGATGTTATTCGTCATTTTGGTGTTTTAAATACCGGACAGTTTTCAATGGAATTTAACATGAAAGTTCCGACAGGAAAAGCGGCATATTTCAATTTACAGAAAACGGCAACAATGGGACAAACCTATGCTTTAGATGCGTTTTTTGGAGATAATGGTACATTGACATTTAATCAAGTGGCAGGGTTTTCAGTTGCTTATCCACAAGGGTCTTGGTTCAATTACAGAATGGAAATAAACTTCAATATCAACAAGTGGGAGATTTTTATTAACGATGTTTCTGCAGGATTTTTCTCAAATTCTGTAAACCAAATTGAAGCAATTGATATCTTCCCTGTGGATGCTGTAACTCCTTTTAGTGCAGAATTCTTCATCGATGATTTTCAAACAATTATTACACCGTATACTTTGCCAGCGTTGAACGGAGCGGTAACATTTGCTGGTTTTAACGGAGGAAATATTGCTACAAATGCTGTAATTCCAGCGTTTAAAGTGAAAAATTTAGGAACAACTGCAATCACAAGTTTCGATATTACCGCAAATTACAATGGTGCAAATTTAAATCAAACCTTTTCTGGATTAACCATGGCATCTTTGGCGGAACAATCGTTTACGTTGACAACTCCGATTGTTTTGGTCGCTGGATCAAATCCACTTTCGTTCACCGTAAGTAATGTTAATGGTGGAGGAGCAGATAATGATGCTGCAGATAATGTTTCTGTGACTACCATAAATCCTGTTGTTCCTGCTGTCGGTAAAATGGTTGTTGGCGAAGAAGCAACTGGAACTTGGTGCCAATGGTGTCCAAGAGGAACCGTTTACATGGATATTTTCGAAACAGATTATTCTGATTTCTGGGCAGGAATTGCAGTTCACAATGGCGATCCAATGACAGAGGCTTCTTACGATACAGGTATTGGAACATTAATTGGTGGTTATCCAAGTGCTTTGGTAGATCGTGGTGCAGATGTTGATCCTTCTGGAATGGCAACTCAGTTT